>Ga0209624_10000035_pt1 | contig 125855 bp, 114 predicted proteins | sample JacPinW_OM2H0_O1_FD_188565 | JGI IMG/M metagenome (GOLD analysis project Ga0209624, IMG submission 188565) | Forest soil microbial communities from Algoma, Ontario, Canada - Jack Pine, Ontario site 1_JW_OM2H0_O1 (SPAdes) (version 2) | ecosystem: Environmental > Terrestrial > Soil > Boreal... | reverse complement strand
CCCGCCACAAGGGCCCGCTGTACCGTTATCTGCTCCGGCAGGTGCGCAACGCAGGCGCCGCCGCGGATCTGTTTCAAGAAGTCTGGTCGCGCTTGGTCGCCACCCGCAGCCGCTACGAAGCGCGGGCGAAGTTCGCGACTTATTTGTTTCACATAGCGCACAACTGCACCATGGATTTTTTCCGGCGCGATCTGCGCCTGCATCACGCGCGCGACGCCGCGCACGATGGGCAGACATCCGAGCCGGAGGTACCCGAATATCAGCGCCCGGACGCGATTGCGGAATTCGCCGAGCAGCGATCCGCCCTGCTCGTATCGCTCCGCACCCTGCCGCAGGAGCAACGTGAAGCCTTTCTGCTGCACGAAGAAACCGGATTGACCATCGAGGAGATCGCGCGCGTCACCCAGGTCGGGGTCGAGACGGCCAAGAGCCGCTTGCGCTATGCGATCCGCAAATTGAAGAAGTCGCTCGCTTCGCGAGAGATCATGGGAGCGACGCCGCTTCGGCCGCGAGAGGGTATGAAAGCCGCCAATGCATCCACCTGACGACTTGGACGAGTATTTGCGCGGCGACAGCGCGCTGTCATGTCAGTACCGCAGGGAGCACGCACCGACGCCGCCGCCCGCGCTCGACGCCCGCGTGCTCGAACTGTCGCGCCTGCCCGGGCCCAGTGCCGCGCGCATTACCCGCAGTACCGCCCGCGGCACCACCCACCGCAACTCGCCGTGCCTCGCGCCGCTGGCATTCGCCGCCAGCGTTCTCTTGTCGGTGGCGCTGGTGCTCGCCATCGTCTTCGGTCCGCAAGGGCCCAAGCGCTCCGACGATGCGCCGCGCGTGGTTCGGATCGCTTACAGCGGCGGCCCCAAGCTCGCCCGCTCGCCGCGCGTGTGGCTCGCCGACATCGAAGCGCTGCGCCGCGCGGGACGCAATCGCGAAGCGGATGAGGAACTGCGCCGCTTTCACAGCACCTACCCCGGCTATTCGATAGTCGATGGGGCGATTCGCCCATGACGCCACCGTACCGCGCGTTTATGGGCTAAAATTGCCCGCTTTTGCGCCGGGAGAGATCATGAAGAAGCCAGTCACTGTCACCATCACGGGCGCGGCGGGTAACATCGGTTATGCGCTCGCGTTTCGCGTCGCGTCGGGTCAAATGCTGGGTTCCGACCAGCCGATCAATCTGAATCTCCTCGAGATCCCGGCGGCAAGCGCGGCGGTGCAGGGCGTGGTGATGGAGTTGAACGACTGCGCATTCCCCGCCCTCAACAAGGTCACGGCGACTTCCGACGCCAACGTCGCGTTCAAGGACTGCGACTACGCCATGCTGATCGGCGCGCGGCCGCGCGGACCCGGCATGGAGCGCAAGGATCTGCTGCTGGAGAACGCGAAGATATTCTCCGCCCAGGGCAAGGCGCTGGACGCGGCCGCAAGCCGCGACGTTCGCGTGCTGGTGGTGGGCAATCCGGCCAATACGAATTCGCTGATCGCACAGCGCAATGCACCCTCGCTGCCGCGCCACCGATTCACGGCGATGACTCGATTGGATCACAACCGGGGACTGGCGCAGCTCACCGAGAAGAGCGGGGCGCCCCTCGCGGAGGTCAGGAAGGTCATCATCTGGGGCAATCACTCGGCGACCCAGTATCCCGATCTGCACCACGCCACCGTCAAAGGCGCGCCCGCGCTGTCGGTGGTCGAGGCGAGCTGGTTCAAGGACACTTTCATTCCCACGGTGCAGCAGCGCGGCGCCGCCGTCATCAAGGCCCGCGGCACCTCATCGGCCGCATCCGCCGCGTCGGCGGCGCTGGATCACGTTCACGATTGGGTGCAGGGCACCGCGGCCGGCGATTGGGTCAGCATGGCGGTCTGCTCGGACGGGAGCTACGGAATTCCCGAAGGCGTGATCTACTCCTATCCCGTGACCTGCAAGAACGGCGAGTACAGCATCGTCCAGGGCTTGAGCATCAGCGATTTCAGCCGCGAGAAAATGCAGGCGACGCATCGTGAATTGCTGGAAGAACGGGACGGCGTGAAAGACCTGATTTGAATGCACCCCCATGAATAGCGTGGCCTCGTGGATCATGGCCTCGGGCGCGGGCGCGTTCGTGGCGTGGGCGGTGCTGTTCCTGGGACTCGTTCTGGTACTCGCCTATCGCCGCGCGAGTCTCGCTGCAAGTTCCTGCCTGCTCGGCGCCTTGGGTCTCGCCTATTGGACGCTCGGCGCGGCGCCCCTGTGGTGGAAAATCATCGTCTCCGTGCCGTACGCCTTGCTGTTGCTGCTGAATTTGCGGCCCCTGCGGCTGCGCCTCATGACCCGGCCCTTCCTGCGCAGCTACCGGCGATTGCTGCCGCCGATGTCGGCCACCGAACGCGAAGCGCTGGATGCGGGAACGGTGTGGTGGGACGGAGAACTGTTCACGGGGGGACCGCACTGGGAAAAGCTCATGTCGGCGAAAGTGCCGGCGCTCAACCAGGCCGAACAGGCATTTCTCGACGGGCCCTGCGAGGACCTGTGCGCCATGCTCGACGACTGGGACATCACCCACACGCGGGCCGATCTGTCGCCCGAGGTGTGGCATTTCATCAAATCGCGGGGATTTTTCGGGATGATCATCCCGAAGCGCTACGGCGGCCTGGAATTCTCGGCGTACGCGCACTCCTGCGTGCTGATCAAGATCGCTTCGAGATCGGGCACCGCCTCCTCGACCATCGCCGTGCCGAACTCCCTGGGGCCGGCCGAACTGCTGCTGCACTACGGAACCGACGCGCAAAAGGATTACTACCTGCCGCGCCTCGCCCGCGGCGAGGAAGTACCCTGCTTCGCCCTCACCGGTCCGCGCGCCGGCTCCGATGCCGCTTCCATCCCCGACACCGGCGTCATTTGCAAAGGCCTTTGGCGGGGCGCCGAGATCGTCGGCGTGAAGCTCAATTTCTCGAAGCGCTACATCACCCTGGCGCCGGTCGCCACCGTGGTCGGACTCGCCTTTCGCCTGTTCGATCCCGAGCATCTGATGGGCGATCGCGCCGACCTCGGCATCACCTGCGCATTGATCCCGCGGGATACCCCAGGAGTCAGCATCGGCCGGCGGCATTTTCCGCTCAACGTTCCCTTTCAGAACGGCCCCATCCAGGGGAAGGACGTGTTCGTGCCCCTCGACGCCCTCATCGGCGGCTTCCCGATGGCAGGGCAGGGTTGGCGCATGCTGGTGGAACAATTGTCCGTGGGCCGCTGCATATCGCTTCCCTCGAACGCGACCGGCGGCGCGCAGGCGGCGGTGTATGCATCCGCGGCGTACGCGCGCATTCGCCGCCAGTTCAACATGCCCATCGGCCGCTTCGAAGGCATCGAGCAGGTGCTGGCCCGCATGGCGGCGCGCACCTACATCATGGATGCTGCGCGCTCGGTCACCGCCGGCGCCATCGACGGCGGCGAAAAGCCGTCCGTGCCCTCTGCCATGCTGAAATATCATGCGACCGAACTCGGCCGCATGATCGCCAACGATGCGATGGACGTGCACGGCGGCAAGGGCATTTGTCTGGGACCTAAGAATTATCTGGGGCGCGGATACCAGATCGTGCCGGTCGCCATCACCGTCGAAGGCGCGAACATCCTTACACGCAGTCTCATCATCTTCGGCCAGGGAGCCGTGCGCTGCCATCCTTTCGTGCTCGAGGAAATGAACGCGGCGCGCAATCCCGATCATGAAGCCGGAGTCGCGGATTTTGATCGCGCCTTGATGGGCCACATCGGATTCGCGATTTCCAATGCGGTGCGCTCGCTGGTCCTCGGCCTCACCTTCGCCCGCTTCACGCGGGTGCCGCGGACCGGCGCCACGAAGCGCTACTTCCAGCACATCAACCGGTACAGCGCGTCGTTCGCGCTGGCCAGCGACGTCGCCATGCTCGCGCTCGGCGGCTATCTGAAGAAGAAGGAGACGCTGTCGGCCCGATTGGGCGATGTGCTGTCGATGATGTACCTGGCGTCGATGGTATTGAAGCATCACGAGAATCAAGGCCGCGAGGCGGCGGATCTGCCGTTGGTCGAGTGGGCCTGCCGCAGCCTCCTCTATCAGGCGCAGGAGCAACTGCACCTTTTTCTGCGCAATTTCCCGAACCGGCCGCTCGCCGCATTCATGCGCCTGCTCATCTTTCCGCGCGGACTTACCTACTTCCCGCCGAGCGACCGATTGGGGCGCGCCATCGCCGATCTGATCATGAATCCCACCGAGGCGCGGGAACGCCTGAGCCGGCATATTTACAAGACCCCCGCTGCCGGCAATCCGCTCGGGCTGCTGCAAGAAGCGTTGGACCTGGCGGCGGCGGCGGAGGCCCTGGAGAAGCGTGTGCGTGTCGACGGCGTCAAGACCGGCCGCGTCGCCGCGCTGGATCTTCCGGGGCAGATCGCGCAGGCGGAGGCGGCGGGGATTCTGAGCGCGGCCGAAGGGGCGTTCTTGCGCAGCTACGATGTCAAGGTGTCGTATCTCACCGGAGTCGATGATTTCGCGCCGGAGGAATTGCGCGCAGGCACCGCGGGCGCCGACCCGGCCGCCGTTCAATGACTTCGGAGACACCGCCCGGCGAGCTCGCCGCTCCGCTCCCTGCCGCCCGCCGCTGCCTGAATTGCGGCGCCGTGTTGACGGGACGCTACTGCGCCAATTGCGGTCAGGCCGCGGAAGTGCATGTGCCGAGCACCGGGGAACTCGTTCACGAGGCCCTCGAGGGAATCACGCACTCGGATTCCCGGCTGTGGCGCACGCTGTACCTTCTGTGTTTCAAGCCGGGCAAGCTCACCCAAGAGTTCATCGCCGGCCGCCGCGCGGCCTATTTGCCGCCGTTTCGCCTGTATCTCGTGCTCAGCATCCTGTTCTTCCTCGTGGCATCGGTTTCGAGCATCCACGTGAAATTCGCGACTTTGGACGATGCCCTCGTCGGAGCCACGCGAGACCCTTCGGCGGCATGCGCCAGTGTGAATGCCACGCCGTTCGACGCCACCCTGTTCGGGCGCGACTGGGCCCCCCGCATCAAGCACACCTGCAACGAAATCGCGCGCGACAACGGGGCCAATCTGCTGCACGTGGCGCTCGGCACCGCGCCCAAAGCCATGTTCATCTTTCTGCCGCTGATCGCATTTCTGCATATGCTGCTGTACTGGCGGCCGCGGCATCGTTACGCGGAGCACCTGCTCTTCTTCCTGCACCTGCATGCATTTTTCTTCTCGGTGATGGCGCTGACCATGCTGTCGGGCGTCGCCGCCGCGGCCTGGCCGCGCACCAGCCTGGTGTGGAGCCTCGTGCCGCTGCTGCTCTGGTCCTTGCCCGTGTATACGGTCCTCGCCATGCGACTGGTGTTCGGCCGAAGCTGGACGCGCACCCTGGTCCAGGCATCGGCACTTTTCATCGTGTACATGGTCGTAATGATGATCGCCCTGACCGGGGTATTCGTGTACGCCATGCTGCAGTTGTAAGATAGGCCGGCCTGCCGCCAATGAGGAGATCCGCATGAAACGTCTATTTCTCACCCTGGGCCTCACGCTGATTGCGGCCCTCGCCCTGGCACAGGACCGCATGGCGCCTGCCGCGAATGCCGAGGTGTACTTCATCTCGCCCCACAACGGCGAGACGGTGCAGGGACCGGTCACCGTGCGCTTCGGATTGAAGGGCATGGGTATCGCACCGGCGGGCGTCAAGTTCGACAACACCGGGCATCACCACCTGCTGGTCGACATGGACTTCAGCGAGCTGAAGCTCGATGCGCCGATGCCGGCCACCGACAAGCTGCTGCATTTCGGCAAGGGGCAGACCGAGACGACGCTGACCCTGCCGCCCGGCAAGCACACGCTCGAACTCGTGTTTGCAGACTACCTGCACCAGTCCTTCGATCCGCCCCTGCACTCGAAGAAAATCACCATCACCGTGAAATGACATGCGGGCGATACTGCACATCGACATGGACGCTTTTTATGCGTCCGTGGAAGAACAGGATCGCCCGGAGCTCAAAGGCCTGCCCTTGATCGTCGGCGGCACCAGCGGCCGCGGCGTCGTGGCCGCGGCCAGCTATGCGGTTCGCCGCTTCGGCGTCCGCTCCGCCATGCCCATGCGCGAGGCCTTGCGCCGCTGTCCGCACGCCGTCTGCGTACCGCCGCGCATGGCGCGCTACAAAGAGATCTCGGAACGGGTGTTCGCGATATTTCACGAATTCACGCCGCTGGTCGAAGGCCTCTCCCTGGATGAGGCGTTTCTCGACGTCACCGGGAGCCGGCAACTCCTGGGCGGCGCGGAATCGATCGGCACCGAAATCAGGCGGCGCATTCACACCGAGACCGGACTCACCGCGTCGGTAGGTATAGCGCCCAACAAGCTGCTGGCCAAAATCGCCTCCGATCTGAACAAACCCGACGGCATGTTCAGCATCGGCGCGGACAATGTGCGCGACATTCTGGACCCATTGCCCGTGGAGAAGTTGTTCGGCGTGGGACCGCGCACTTTGTCGGCGGTGCATGCCGCGGGAATCCGCAGCTTCGGCGACCTGCGCCGGGCCGGCGACGACGTGCTGCGGCACCTCTTCGGCAAGCACGGAAAGACCATGCGCGACCGCGCGTCGGGCTTGGACGATCGGCCCGTGGAACCCAATCGCGAAGAGAAATCGATCAGCGCCGAACAGACCTACCCGCGGGACATCCGGGAGTTGCCGAAGCTCCTAGTGGAGCTGCAGCGCCTCGCCGACCGGGCGGCCTCCCGCCTGCGGAAGCAGGACCTCGCGGCCGGCCGAGTCAGCGTCAAGATCCGCCGCGGCGATTTCACCACGTTCACGCGCCAGCGCGCCTTAGGGGGGCCCACCCAGGACACGGTCGTGGTATCGGCGGCGGCGCGGCGCTTGCTCGAGGAATGGTGGGCGGCTCACGCCAATGCCCCGGTGCGGCTGTTGGGGGTGGCTTTGGGCAACCTACGGAAATTGCAGCAGCCGGACTTGTTCGCCGACGGACCCGCCGCGGGCTCCCGATTGGACGCGGTGGTCGACGGTATCCGAGACCGGTTCGGCACGGCCCTGCTGACCCGCGCCAGCCTGTTGCCGCGCGATCCCGCCTCCGGCGGCTGAGCTATTCTAGAGCAGCCATGTACCTAAGCTTCTTCGGTCTCAGCGAAAAGCCGTTCGCCATCACGCCCGACCCGCGCTACCTCTACTTGAGCGAGCGCCACGCCGAGGCCCTGGCGCACTTGCTGTACGGCATCAATGAATCCGGCGGCTTCATTCAATTGACGGGCGAGGTGGGTACGGGCAAGACCACGGTGGTGCGCACGCTGTTGTCGCGCGTCCCGCATCACGCCGACGTCGCCGTGATTTTGAATCCTCGAGTGACTCCGGTCGAATTCCTGCTCACCATCTGCGAGGAGCTGGGGCTTCCCATCGCGGAAGCCGATCGCGACAGCGTCAAGCAGATGGTGGATGCCCTCAATCGGCGGCTGCTGGCGGCTCACGCCGAAGGTCGGCGCATCATCGTGATCGTGGATGAGGCGCAGAACCTCTCGCCCGATGTGTTGGAACAGGTGCGGCTGCTCACCAATCTGGAAACGCCCACGCAGAAGCTGCTGCAAATTATTCTGATCGGACAGCCGGAGCTTCGCGAATTGCTCGACCGCACCGACCTGCGCCAGCTGGCGCAGCGCATCACCGGCCGATACCATTTGGAGCCCTTATCCCGCGAGGAAACTCAAGGGTATGTGCGCCACCGGCTCCGGGTCGCAGGCGTGGCAGGAGAAATCTTCACGCCGTCGGCGCTGGCCGAGGTTCATCGCCTCTCCGCAGGGATCCCGCGGGTGATCAACGTCACCTGCGATCGCGCCCTCTTGGGGGCGTATACCCAGGAAACACGGAAGATCACCGCCGGCCTGGTGCGGTCGGCGGCCGGAGAGGTCTATGGCCGGCGCTACCTGCCGCGGTGGCTCGGCTGGGTTGCGGGAACCTTGGGGGCCATAGCCATCGCCGGCGCGGCTTTTGCCGGCTGGCAACTGTGGCAGCGGCAGATTGCCGCGGTGCACGCGTCCGCCCACAAGCCGCCCCCGGCCGCGGCACTCGCGGGTACACCCGCTGCGGCGGCGCCCGCCGGGGCCGCACCCGCGGGAGCGGCGCCGGCGTCCAACCCCTCGCACGCGCCCGCCGCGGCGCCGACCGTGTCCATCAACACCCTGCTCGCCGCAAACAGCAATCTCACCAGCGATGCGGCGGCATTCCGCCGACTCCTGTCCCTGTGGGGCACCGCCATGGCGGACGATAAAAATCCCTGCGATCAGGCGGCCAAGGCAGGGCTGTCCTGTCTCGAACAGCGCGGCTCCTGGGCGCAGGTGCGGGCCTTGAACCGGCCTGCGATCCTGACTCTGACCGACGATCAAGGACAAAGGCACCGGGTGGTGCTGTCCGCGCTGGACGATAAATTCGCCACATTGGATTTGGGCGAACACAACGAGCGGGTCCCCATCGATGAGCTGTCGCGGGATTGGTTCGGCGAATTCACCGTCGTTTGGAAGCCCAAGACCGCGAGCACCCGGCCGTTGTCGGTGGGCATGCACGGGGACGAGGTCAGGTGGCTGCGGCGCAGTCTCAACGCCCTCCAGGGAGCCTCCTCGGATCCGGAGCGCGGCGATCTCTACGATGAGGAACTGGCGATTGCGGTGCAGAATTTCCAGCGCGAACATCGGCTCAATGTCGACGGCATCGCGGGAATTCAAACTCTGGTGATGCTCGACACCGCCTTGGCCGAACCGGGTTCGCCCCTGCTGCTGCCCACCGTGCCGCGCGGCATCTGAGGTTTCATGTCATTTATTCTCGACGCATTGAAGAAATCCGAAATCGAACGGCAGCGCCAGAGCGTACCGGGATTGATGGACACGCGCTCGGGACCACGGCGCAGCCGCCTGCCGTTGTGGGTGGGCGCCTTAGGGTTGTTGCTCGGCATCAATCTCGTGGTGCTGGGTCTCGTGCTGTGGAACAAGAGCGCGCCGTCGGCACCGGCGGTGCGGCCACCGGACTCGGCCGCGACTCCCGCGAGTCCCGCGCCCAACGCCACGCCGCCGGTCACGGAGCACTTCAGTCCCTTGGACAGCTCGCCGGTGTATGCCCCGGAGATTCCCGTACCGGCCGCGGAAGGACCGCGAAAGCCCGCGGCGCGTGCCGTGCGCCATTCGGATCCGATCCTGTCCGATCAGAGCGCGCAAGCCCAAGCGCAGGCCCGGAGTCCCGCCGAATCCGAAGAGGTACTGCCCTCGATCAGCGAAATCAATCTAACCGGCGCGCAGGCGCTGCCCGAATTGCACCTGGATGTGCATGTCTACGCGACCAACCCCGCCGATCGCTTCGTGTACATCAACATGCGCAAGTATCACGAAGGTGCCGCCTTGCCGGAGGGTCCCCGGGTTGAACACATTCGCCGCGACGGGGTGGTGCTGAATTACCAGGGCTTGAGGTTCGTCCTGCCTCGCCAGCCATGAGTTGCGATCCGCGGCGGGCGGCTACTCCGCCAGCACGAAGGTCACTTTCAATCGCACCCGGTACTCGGTGATCTTGCCCTTGGCGATGACCACGTCCTGGCTCGCAATCCAGGCACCGGCGACGTTCTTCAGAGTTCGGGTCGCGCGCTTCACACCGTTGTCGAGGGCGTCGTCGAAGCTCTTCTTGGAGGAGGAAATGATTTCCGTGACCCGTGCGACTGATGACATGTTCGGCTCCTTAAGTCCGGTGATCTCTACGCCCAAGCATCCTGACAGACATGACTGCGGCGGTGCAATCGGCGGCGCCAGTCGCTACCATGCTGGCGGTGGATCACCCGCCTTTCAAAATCCTGGTTCTGCTGGCAGCGGCGTCGCTGGGCGGCGGCGCGGGCGCCTGCGCCGGCACCATCGCGGGCACCGTCTCATTTCCGAGCCAGGTCGTGCCGTCGATGACGGTGTATGCCTCGGATCTCGATTCGCCGCGAATTCACACCGCGCAGCTCGCGCGCGGGCAGGTGAACTTCAGCGTCGAGGTGCCTCCCGGACGCTATGTGGTGTTCCTGGCGCCCAATGAACCGGGGGCACCCGACGTCTACGGGGCATTCACCCGCTACAGCCAGTGCACACCGCATGACGTCGACGGGGCGTGCGAGGACCACGCGCTGATCCCGGTTGCCGTCACCGCGAAGGTTCCGCACGCCGCGGTGACCATCGACGACTGGTATCTCACCGATGAAATCGCCAATCAGCTGGACCGCATCCGCGGCGCCGCCGGGGACCGCTCGCCCAAGGAGCCCTTGAGTGCACCGAGATTCTCCGAGTACCCGAGCGAGTCGTACGAGGCCGGCACTGCGCCCAAAATCGATTTCGGCCCGAGCGAGCTGTCCCAGGAGGACCGCGAACTCGCGGAAGCGGCACTCGCGGGCGGTCCGAACTTCGCAGGACACGTGACGGCGACCCTGACGAGCTGCGGCGCAGCCTGCGGCCGAGTGTTGCTCATCGATTGGCGCAGCGGTGCCGTCCAGGAGCTGCCGCCGCCGGGATCGCGCGACGAGAGCCAGGGAACGCTGCCGTGCCGGATCGACGAGGCGCTGCAATTTCGACGCGACAGCCGCCTTCTGAGCCTCACCCGTGCGGAGGGCACCGCGGTCGTCACGCAGTACTACGTGTGGAATCAGAATTCCGCGGCGCCGCTTCGGGGCGGCGAATATCGGCGGTCTTCGCAGGCGTTCTGTGCGGTTGCGGCAGGTTCCGCCCGATCATGCGATGATTGAGCCATGCGCAAAATCCTAAGGCTGACCATGAGCGGCTTGGTGACCGTACTGCCCCTGGCGTTGACGGTCTATGTGATTTGGTGGCTGGTGCACACCGTGGAAGGATGGCTGCGGCGCGCCCTGATCACGGTGGGAATCGTCAGCCCGGAACATTATTGGCCCGGTCTGGGATTGATATTCGGGTTCGTGCTGCTGCTGGTGGTCGGCAGCTTGGTCAACGCCTATGCGGGAAAGATCCTGCTCAAGTATTGGGACGATTTCCTCGGCCGAATCCCCTTCGTGAAAACGCTGTACGGCGGATTTCGCGACGTGGTGAGCTTGCTGCCGTCGGGCAGCGGCGAGAAGCGCGATTTGCAGCGCGTGGTTTTGGCCCGATTCGCGGATGTGCATGCCATCGGGTTCGTCACCCGCGAGGATGTACCGGCCGTGCTGAATGCGCACGGCGGTCACGACTGGGTCACCGTGTACTTTCCCATGAGCTATGCCTTCGGGGGCTACACCATCTACCTGCCGCGCGACCGCATCCAGCCTCTCGACATTTCCGTCGAGGACGCCATGCGATTGGCGATCACCGCGGGCCTCACGGCTGCCGGCAATCGCGCCGGCTAGGAGCCCGATCCGCCCATGCTGAAGCGCTGCCTGCCGGTACTTGCACTCGTGGCGGCTCACTGTGCATCCGCATGGGCGTCGGGCGTGGGCCCGCACACGGCGGCTGAGAGATATCAGGCATGGAGGGCCGCCGCGGCCGCGGTCCTCGTTGCGCGCGCCGACGCGCACTCGTTGGCGACGGCGGCGGCGCTGCGCCATCTCGCCCCGGCCGGACCCAAAGCAGGCGCCGCGCTCACACCCACCGCCGTCGAGTTGGCGGCTCGCGCCGCCGAGCTGGCCCCGCAGAACGCGAGCATCGGCTGGCTGCATCTGCAGCTATGCGCCGGGACACCCGCCTGCGACATTCGCGACGTTGCGACCGTGATGCGCTGGGTGGACGCCGACAACGGGGCGGCCTGGCTGCAAACTCTGACCGTGGCGCAGAGGGACAGGGACACGACCGAGGTCGACAGGATTCTGGCGGACATGGCGGTCGGCGCGCGCTTCGATTTCTACTGGAACCGCATCGTGGTGTTGATGGTCGATGCTCTGGATGCGGTGGGCTACGATCTGCCCGGCGGTTTTGCGGCGTCGGACGCATCGAGGCTTGGGCTGGTGAGCGGGATCGCGAGCAGCGAGGTCATTCCGGCGTTTTCGGCGCTGGTGGAGGCATGCAAGGAATCGAGCACCCTGCCGGAGCGGCGCGAGCTGTGTTTGAAATTGTCGAAGGCCATGCAGCGCAGCGACACGGTGGCGGCGCAATTGGCGGGTTTCAGTCTCGCGAGACGCCTGCTCTCGCCCGACAGCAAGGAGGCACGGAATATTGCCGAGCGCCGGCACGTGTTGGAGTGGCGCGTCGCGGAGGCGGCCAAATTCGACAACCCCCTGCTGCCCTGGACCCGGAACGCGCGGGCGCGGGCGCGGCTCGCGCAGATGCGCGCGCTGCCGCGCGAAGAGGATGTCTGCATAGCGATACTGAAAGAACATAAAATGGCGCTGGACCCGCCGGAGGTGCACCCATGATCGACTTGTACTACTGGCCGACGCCCAACGGCCACAAGATCACGCTGTTTCTGGAAGAGGCCGGCATGCCGTATACCATCATTCCCGTGAACATCGGCAAGGGTGAACAATTCAGGGCCGAGTTCCTCGCGATCTCACCGAACAACCGCATGCCCGCCATCGTCGATCACGCGCCGATGGAACGCGGCGCGCCCATCTCCGTGTTCGAATCCGGTGCCATCCTCTTGTATCTGGCGGAGAAGAGCGAGACATTCCTGCCCAAGGATTTGCGCGGCCGGGTCGAAGTGACGCAATGGTTGTTTTGGCAGGTGGGCGGGCTCGGGCCCATGGCGGGTCAAAACCATCATTTCTCGAGATACGCGCCCGAGAAACTGCCGTATGCCATCGAGCGCTACGTCAATGAAACCAACCGGCTCTACGGCGTGCTGAACACACGGCTCGCCGACCGCGAATTCATCGCCGGCGCCTACTCCATCGCCGACATGGCCGCGTACCCCTGGATCGTGCCGTACGAGGCGCAGGGTCAAAACTTGAGCGACTTTCCGCATCTGAAGCGCTGGTTCGAAGCCATCAAGAGCCGGCCCGCCACGTTGCGAGCCTACGAGCGCGGTCCGGCGGTCAACCCCAATCCCACCGTCAGCGAAGAGTCGCGAAAGATCCTGTTCGGTCAGACGGCAAAGACTATCGGCAAGACCTGAGCCATCCCGAAGCGATGGCCGGTCGTGCGAGCTATGGCCGGTCGTGCGACTTGAACCAGGCGAGTACGTAGGCCGTTTTGGCGATGAGTAAGCTGGGCCGCGCCGAGATATCGTGCGAGGCGTTCGGAACCCGAACCAGGGCCGTGTCGACCTTGCGCAATTTCAGCGCTTCGTAGAATTGCTCGGCTTCGGTCGAGGGCGTGCGGTAGTCCGCTTCGCCCGTCATCAGCATGGTGGGCGTATGCACGTTGCCCACGTACGCGAGCGGCGATCGCTTCCAGTACGATTGCACGTCATCCCAGGGAAAACCCTCGAACCAGTACCGATAAAAGTAATTGGTCATGTCGGCGGTCAGTACGAAGCTCGCCCAATTGATCACGGGTTTCACCACGACGGCGGCTCGGAATCGATCCGTGTGGCCCACGATCCACGCCGTGAGCACGCCGCCGCCGCTGCCCCCGGTGACGAACAGCCGCTGCGGATCCACATAGCCGCGAGCCAGCACGGCGTCGACGCCGGACATGAGGTCGCCGTAGTCGTTGTCCGGATAATCGTGGTGAATCAAATCGGCGAATTCCTCGCCGTAACCGGTGCTGCCGCGGGGATTCAAGTACAGCACGACATAGCCGGCCGCGGCGTACAGTTGAATTTCGGCGGCGAAGCTCGGCCCGTACATCGCGAAGGGTCCGCCGTGAATCTCGAGCAGCAAGGGGTACTTCTTGGCGGCATCGAAACCCGGGGGCTTCACGATCCATCCCTGGATGTGCCGATGGTCGACCGACGAGTCGAAGGAGATTTCCTCGAGCGCGCCCAGAGTTCGTTCCTGGAACAGGGGATCGCTGAGCGCGGTGAGCGTTGCGATGTCGCGCGGCGACGTGCCGGTGGCCAGCGCCGCCGGAGCGAGCGGCGCGGCTTTGGTGTACGCGAAGCGGGAACTCGGGCCGCCCGCGACGGAAAACGAGCCGCCCGAATAGGGCCGGGTAATGTCGTTGCCGCCCGCGTCGTCGGCCAGAATGCGTATCTTGCCCGCAAGATCGATCGAGGCGATCTTGGTCGACCCGTGGTCGTCGTATTGAAACATGAGCTGCCGGCTGTCGCCGGTCCAATGCGGATCCGCGGCATCGCGGTCGAGAGCGGGCGTGAGCGAGCGCGAGTGGCTGCCGTCGCTGTCCATCACGTACAACTGAGTTGCCTGGTAGCCCAGTCTTTTGTCGTCGAACCCCAGGTAGGCGATGTGCTTGCCGTCGGGGGAGACCACGGGGTGATGATCGGGACCGCGGCGGTCCGTGAGCGCATGAATGGAGTCGTCCGACAAATCCACACGGTAGATTTCGGTGTCGAGGGGCTCGTAGTCCGCGTCCGCCCGTCGATTGGCCGTGATCAAGACACTCTTGCCGTCCGCGGTGAACGCAGGCGTGCCCGTATGGTCGTAGTCGCCGTGCGTGAGCTGGCGGACCGCGCCGCCGTCGGCGCCGATGATGAACAGCTGGCTGAATACGTTCGGCAGATAGCCTTCGCCGTCGACCCGGAACACCATCCTGTCGATGAGCTTGGGAGGATCGGCCCACTTGGCGCCCTTCGGCGCTTCCGGCAATTCCACTCTCAGAGGCTTGCGCTCGGCGGGAACCGGCATCGTAAAGGCAATGCGGCGGCCGTCAGGCGACCAGGCCAGGCCGGCGGGCGATTCGATGAAATTGCTGATGGCCGCTGTGGCGCCGCTCTGGGTCCAGTACACGTAGAGCTGCGTCGAGCCGTCCGCCTCCTTCCCCAGGTACGCGATCCGGGTACCGTCCGGCGACCAGCGCGGCGCGGCGCTCGACGCCGCGCTCGACAGCGGCCGCGCATGCGCACCGTCGCTCCCGACCAACCACACGACACCGCGAGGATGATCCGTCTTGATGTCGAAACTCCTGCGCACATAGGCGATGCTGCGCCCGTCGGGCGAAATCTCGGGATCGCCCACCCATTGCAAATCGAACACGTCGAGCGGGTTCAACGGGGGTTTCACGGTTTGCGCCAAGGCCGGCGCCGACAGCGCGAATGAGAGCAACGCCGCTGCACAGGCGTGCGCCGCCGCCGCGGCAGGCGGTGCATTTCGTTCAGTCATTTTTTTTCCCCACAGTGGTCACCCAGCAACGGCGTTGATGCTCATCGACGATTCCCACGGCCTGCATGAATGCGTAGCAAATGGTCGATCCAACGAAACGAAAGCCCCGCTGCTTCAAGTCCTTGCTCATGGCGTCGCTGTGCGCGCTGGTTTGGGGAATGTCCCCCAAGGTCAGCGGGCGGCGGCGCAGCGTCCGGCCGCCGGTGAACTGCCAGATGTAGTCGTCGAAGGAGCCCAAGTGTGCGCGGATTTCGAGGTACGCCTTGGCGTTGCCGATGAATGCATCCACTTTGAGGCGATTTCTGACGATACCGGGATCGAGCAGCAGGCGCCGGCGCTTGGCGGCGTTGTAGCGCGCCATTTTCTCGGCGTCGAAACCGTCGAAGGCTTTGGAGTAGGTTTCGCGCTTGCGCAAAATGGTGAGCCAGCTCAACCCCGCCTGAGCGCCCTCCAGGCAGAGCATCTCGAACAGCTTGGTGTCATCGTGCAGCGGACGGCCCCACTCGACATCGTGATAGGTCACATACAGCGGATCCGGGGGGCACCAGGCGCAGCGGCGTTTGCCGTCGGCGTGCTGCTGCGCTCCCAGTTTTCGCCGGTTCGATTCACTCGCCATCGGTGCGCGCGGGAATTCAGCCGTGCAGGCGCACGGCGTGGCGGTCCTTGTATACCAACTCGATCCGGTCGACTCCGCGGGTGCGGCGCGCCGCACTGCGTATTTCGTGCATGAGCTTGAGCAGCACGCGGGTGTTGATCTCCGGCGTCAGACTGAGACTCGGCTCCACCCCGAGATGCAGCACGGCGAATCGTTCATGTGCGGAGCGCACGAATACGGCGACGCCCACAGGTCTGCCCATTTCGGAAATCGCAAACAGGGTCTGCACGCCGGCGATGTCGCCCACGCGGACGCGCAATCCGCCGTCGTGCTCGTAGATCTCCGGCACCCCATACGTTTCTATGGACTGCTGGATACCGACACGCACGCGGTGTTGATTCACGTTGAAGAAGAGCAATTGCTCGAGCGCGGCACGCTGGTCGACCGGCAATTTCGAGGTGATCCCGATGGAACCGCTCAATGCTCTCCCCATGAGCGCCTGCGCCTCTTCAGTGAGTGTCCAGTCACAGATTTTACTTGACGCAGTGCAACAGACATTGTCTGCGCCTCAAGACTCCGTATCGTATAGCGTCGCCCGAGGAATGACACTAGGCTCAAGGCCGCCTGCGTTAAATCGGTTGCTGCAATGCGGTAGGAACTTTGATGAAAGGGGCAACCCATGCTGGCTTCTGATGAAGAGGGTGGCACGCTGGATGCGCTGCGGTTCAGTCTCGCCAGCGACATCGTCGAGCTCGTGGTACTGACCACGGACGAGGTTTTCCTGCAAACCCTGCGCGAGGCCGTGGGCGGCGCGCGGCGCCTGTGGCATGTCCCCTCGGGCGATAAGGTCAGCGACCTCCTGGTAGCCGGGGAAGTGGGCATTCTGGTTCTCGACGTGCAAGCGCTTGCCGAAGCTCCCGCGGTGTTCATCGGACAGATCAAACGGCAATTCCCCGACCTCGTCGTCGTGGTGGCCGGAAACCGGGATGCGGAAATCTCGCTCGCCGGTTTGATCAGCGCCGGCATCGTCTATCGATTCATCCACAAACCCATGTCGCCCGGCCGGGCCAAGCTGTTCGCGGAGGCCGCGGTCAAGAGATATGACGAGCAGCGCAGGCGCACGGCGGCGGCCCCGCCGATTCAACGCGGTTCACGATCGAACCGCGGATGGCTGAGCGGCGGCGCCATCGGCGCCTTTGCGATCATCGCAGCCATCGCGTGGGGCGTGCACCGAGCGGGCGAGACGGACACGGACGCCCCCTCTCCCGCCGCCCTCGCGAATGCGCCCCAGACCGAGTCCCCTATCCTGGCCGCCGCCGCCGCCGCGCTCGCGGCCAATCGGCTGATCGAACCCGCCGGCGACAATGCGCTGGAACTGTATCTGCGGGTGTTGGCCGGCAACTCCGCCGATCCGGTCGCCCGCGCCGGGGTCGCCGAGGTACGCGAGCGCCTGCTGGCCAGAGCGGAGAATGCCTTGCTCGAAGAGCGCCTGGACGAGGCGGCGGCCGCGATCGAGACGGCGCGAAAATCCGGCGTCGAAAGCGGACGCATTGCATTTCTGACGGCGCAGCTCGCCAAGTCCCGCGAGCGAGTCAAGGCGGCGCAAGCCGCGGCTCGCGCGCGCAGCGCGCCCCTGGCCGCCGAGGACCAGGTGTCGCCCCTGCTCGAGCTTGCCGCGCAACGCGTCAAGGATGCGCAACTCATCGAGCCGGAAAAAGGCAGCGCTCTCTTTTATCTGCAGGAGGCATTGCGCCTCGATCCCGAGAGTGCGGCCGCGCATCAAGCCGAGCAGGACCTCGCCGCGAGGCTGCTCGCGGAAGGACGCGCGGCCATCGATCGCCGCGATTTCACGCACGCCGCGCGCTGGATCGAAGCGGCCAAGGGCATCGCGGCCGCGGCCGACATCGGCGCCGCGCAAGATTCGCTCGCCGCGGCGCGCCGCGAGGCCGACGCCGACGCCTGGAATTCGCTGCTCAAAAATGCCACCGACCGATTGCAGCAGGATCGGCTCATCGAGCCGCCCGAGGACAATGCCAAATACTACCTGCTGACATTGCGAGGCCTGGATCCCGGCAACCCCGGCCTCGCCGCCGCGCTTTCCGATCTGGGAGCGCGGCTGGCGGTCAAGGCGCGCCGCGCCATCAGCCTCGCCCAGTACGATGCGGCGAAAAGCTGGCTGGATGAAGCCGCTGCGATCGGCTTTGCATCGCCGGATACCCTTTCGGCGCGGCACGATCTGGACGCCGCGCTCGCCGCTCAGGCATTTCTGACGAACATCGTCGCCGCCGGCGAGCTCACGCTGGTCAAATCGGTGAAGCCGAAGTATCCGCCAAAGGCCGAATCCGGCAAGGTCGAGGGGTGGGTCGAACTGGATTTCACCGTCGCCGAGAGCGGCGATGTGAAGGATATCGCGGTACACGCCGCGAGCGTTTCCCGGGTGTTCGATGACGCCGCGACCTCTGCGCTGTCGCAATGGCGTTTCAAGCCGGTGATTCGCGACGCGAAGGCGGTGGCGCAGCGGGCCCGCATCCGAATCCGCTTCACCCTCTCTTCTTGATTCTCAGGCGGCCGAATTCCGCGCAAGCGCGGCCGACACCGACTCCTGCGTGAGCGCACCGATTTCCGCACCGATCCGCAGATCGTCGACCGGACCGAATGCGTGCTTGCGCACGAGCCCGTGCCGATCGATCAGGACGATGCTCGGAGTGCCGCGCATCTTGTACCGTTCCATGGTGTGGGGAATGGGGCTCGACGGATTCGGCTGATCCAGCGCAATCGGAAACTTCAGGCGATATTCCTGTATGAAGGCCTTGATCACCGCCGCATTGAGAGCGTCGTGATGCTCGAAGGTGGCATGCAGGCCTATGACGGCCACGTCCTTCGGTTCGAAGGTCTCGAAGATTCTCTGCGCCTGGGGAATTCCCACGCCGACCGAGTTTGGACACAGGGCTTGGAATGCCGCGAGCACGACCACCCGGCCGCGCAATCCCGAAAGCAGCAGCGGCCGATCGGTGTTGAACCAAGTTTGCACGAGAAATTCGGGGGCGTAAGTCGAGGTTGTCATGAATGTCGCGAGCGCCGCCGACCGGCGGCGCCTTCTTCCTTTGTCGTTATTCGATGGGACGGGCTACTGTGTGCCCGAAGCGCGCATCAATTACAAGAGGTGCGAGCGACGCGCTGAAATCCTTGCGATTTCCGCGTCGATGAGTTAAGGCCCCCTACGGCGGCCTATCTACGGCGGCAGGTCTCGTTCGCGCTGCTTGCGCTCGGCGATTTCCAGACGATCGACGGCAACGTTGCGCGGCGCCTTGATGCCGATGCGAACTTGCAATCCGTTCACCGCCATCACGGTCACTTCTACGTCGTCGCCGATGCGCAAAGTTTCGCCGGTGCGCCGGGTCAGTATCAGCATGAAGAGGCCCCCTTCGATGCCCCATTCACTCATGCCGCCGGCGGCCCTGCCATTGGCGGTTTTCTGCAAGTCCATGTAGGACTGCGCTGACCGGGTGCCGGTGGAGAGCCTAGTGCCGCACCAGGATCTCGCCCAATCCACCCTCGCTTGCCGAGCTCCAATCGCTGACGGTGGCTTCGTAGATGGCGAGCTCGCGCAGCAGATCCGGCAGCGGTTGCGCCTTGCCCATCGCAAAGCCCTGGCCGTAGTCGACCCCGAGATCCGCCATCCGCGCGCGCAACACATCGGTCTCGACGTATTCTGCGATGGTCTCCATGCACATGACCTTGGCCAGCTGAGCGATGGCCTTGATCATCGATTCCGAGCGGGCGTTGACGACCGCGTCGCGGACGAAGCTGCCGTCGATCTTGAGATAGTTGACCGAAAGGTCCTTCAAATAGGCCAGCGAACTGACGCCGGTACCGAAATCGTCCAGTGCGAACTGGCAACCCAGATCTTGCAGGCTGCGCATGAAATTCTGCGCCTTGACGAGGTTGCCGATGGTCGCGGTTTCAGTCAGCTCGAAGCACAGGACTCCGGGGGGCAGGCTGCTGTTTTTGATTTCGCCGATCACGTACTCCAGGAACGACTCGTCCTGCAGCGATTGGCCGGATAGATTGATGGCGAAACGAGCGATCTCCTCGCCCACCGACGCGCTGTGTTCGCCGAGCAGTTCGCAGGCGCGATGCACCACCCAGCGATCCACCGTGGGCATGAGCTGATAGCGCTCCGCCGCCGAGAGAAATTTGCCCGGCGGGATGATCTCTCCGCGGTCGCCCAGCATGCGGATCAGGATCTCGAATCGCGGGCGGCCGTAATTGCCCCGCAGCGGCAATATGGGCTGCGCATCCAGGCGGAAACTATCGTTGCCGAGCGCGTCCCGAAGCTTGCCGATGACCAAAATGTCGGTGTGCCGCCTGATGATGCTCTGATCCGAATCCTGGAACATCTCGACGCGGTTTCTGCCGCGGTCCTTGGCCGCTTTGCAGGCGATCTCCGCCGTCGCCAACGCGTGCGCGAGCGGATTGTCCGAGCGGATGATCGGCGCGATGCCGAGACAGACGGACACCTCGAAGGAACCTTGCCCCGCACGGGGCACGATGGCGGCGGCCGCGGCGCGGATCTTCTCGGCGACGATCCCCGATTTCTCCATGCTGGAATTGGGGATCAGCGCCGCGAGCCGATCCCCGGAAATGCGCGCCGACAGAGCGCCCGGAGGCAGGGACTTGGCCATGCATTCGGCGACGTTGACGATCACATCGTCGCCCACATGCATGCCGAAGGTTTCATTGATGACATGCAGCCGATCGATGTCGAGGTAGAGAATGATGTGGGTTTCGGTGGAATTCGTCGACCCGAGCAGCGCCGCGGCCTGGCGCTCGAAGGCCTGCCGCGTCATGAGCCCCGTGCTCGAATCGTATTGAGCCTGGATGATGCTGGTGGCCCGTTTGGCCAGCACCTCGGCGATGCGCGTTTGGTGTAAATCGAAGTCCGGCGCGCTCGGCGGATTGAATAGGGCGAGCACGCCCATGACCCGTTCGGAAGGGTGCCGGACCGGGCAGGCGAGAATCTTGTAGGGCGCCGCGACGTCGCTCGCGACTTTCGAAATGTGATTGACCACGATGGTCCGCTGCTGAAGCTGCATCCAGGCCATCAAGTGATGCTGCGCGCGCTGCAGCGATTCCGGCGACATGGGCTGGCCGCTGCGCGTCAGGGACAGCGCGATGTTCTTGTCGGGCACCCACAGAGCCGCGAGCGCGCAGCCCGTTCGATCGAGTCCCGTCTTCATGATCAGGCTGAATTCGTCGTTGTCGCTCGAGGCCGCCGACTGATGGGATGAGATTTCCACCATGAGATCGAGGTCGCGTTCGCGCACATTGAGATCGCGCTCGCGGGAGCCCAGCTTTGTCCGCAACGCCAGCTCGCGCCGCAAACACTCCAACGCCGGCTGGACCAGCTGGCGCACCGTCTGCAGAGGCCTCGCCTCGGTTTGCGTGCCCGACAGACGCGCTATCAAGCTGACGACGCCGAGGAGCTCGATATGTTCGCCGCGCATCGCGAAGGAGTACACGGCGCGGTCGGCATCGAGCGTGCGCACGACACCGGCGAACTCCGACGTGTCCGACAGCGCCGTCGCGATGGTGTCCTTGATGATTTCGGTGTTCTCGGAAAGATCCCATTCGTCCGACGCCCACACCAGGTTGCAGAAACCGTCGTGCACGACCACGCCGCGCAGACTGGGCATGAGCATTCGCAGCAGCCGGCCGTAGGGGTCGAACGACGTGTCCGCGGTAGCTTCTTCGATGCCGGCAGATTTCATTTCCAGCACTTATGCGGTCCTAGCGAAATGGGGGTCTTTTGACTCAGCCACCAATGTGCGGAAATAGGGCCGATCTAGCGTTGACGAGCGTCGCAATTCAGCAAAACCCTGAACAATGCGCATCGCAAGAATTGACAATATGAGCGGCTAGTTGTGATGCAGATCGCGGATTCAATCCCTAGCCCGAGTGCGGCGGGCCACGGCGGCGAGCAGCAGGCGGCCGCCGGGAATCCGAACCAGCCAAAACACTCTGCGCCAAAAGCGCCGCGCCTCGAGGTCGATACGGGCCAGCGGCAGGGCTTCGTAGAGTTGCAGCAGGGGTTCGTGCACGATCGCGCTCCGCGAGGCGATGACCGCGCGCCGCCCGGACGACGTCGCCGACAACTGCACCGTCGCGGTTTGCCACTCGATGTCGATGTCGCCGAGGTCGTGCGAGGTGAGGACCTCGGCCGCCCGCGGATCTGCGCCCCGGAGCAAGACCTCGGCGGGCTCGAGGTCGCGCCGTGCGAGTCGCCAGGCGCCGCCCCCGAGATCCCGCGCCACGAACTTCCCGGGTAAATGGCATCGCATGTTCGGATTCATTCTTGCATCCTACGCGGTATGCACGACCCGTTGAAATTGCTCCCCGGCCAGGTATTGGACGCCGCCGGTCGCCCCCGAATCGACTACCGGGCCGTGGCGACGCTGGCTTTTCCATTCATGCTGAACAGCGGCGTACAAGCGGTGCTGAATGCGACGGACACCTGGTTCATCGGGCGCCTGTCTCCCGCCGCCACCGCCGCCATCGGCGCGGTGTACTGGCCGATTCTGGTCTGCGTGCTGCTATTCGGCGGAATCGGCCTGTCGGTGCAAACATCGGTGGCCCAGGCCTACGGCGCGCGCCGGTACACACGCGCATCGCAGGCGACCTGGACTGCGCTGTGGGCCTCGCTGATCACGGTTCCGCTGTTCCTTTGGCTCAGCCTCGAGGGCTCGTGGATTTTCGCGCCCTTCGACATTCCCCACGATACCCAGCGGCTGGCGCTCGAATACTGGTTTCCGCGGATGCTGGGCGGCCCCTTGGGGATAGCGCTGTGGTCGCTTCTCGGTTTTTTCAACGGCATCGGCCGTCCCACCGTCACTCTATGGGTGACGCTGGGAGTCGCGCTCGCGAATGCCTTGCTGAACCAGCTGCTCATGTTCGATTTCGGAATGGGCGTTGCGGGATCGGGCTGGGCGACCGATGCGGCGCAGCTGATCGGAGTGGCCGCGGCCGGCGCGCTGTTCATGGCCAAGGGAACGCGGCGGCGATACCGCTCGTACCTCACCGTGCGCCCGCACGGTCGGGCCTTGTATCGCCAATTCAAGTTGGGTTTTCCGATGGGAGTGCTGATCGCGGCGGACATATTGGGGTTTGCGCTGTTTCAGCTGATGCAGGTGCGGTTGGGCACTGTCGACGGTGCGTCCACGCAGATCGTCATGATGCTCACGTCGTTCTGCTACATGCCCGCCGTGGGCATTGCCATGGCAGGAACCACGCTCGTCGGGCAGGCCATCGGTGCGCACCGCCGCGATTGGGCGTTCAAAGTGGGCAACGGCATCATCTGGATGGCCGTGTCCTACATGGGTGCGATCGGCGTGCTGCTCGCAGCGGCCGGACCCTGGGTGCTGCCCTTCTTCACCAATCGCGCGGATCCGGACGCCGCCGGCGTGGTGGCGCGCGGCTGTGTGCTCTTGTGGATTGCCGCCGGCTATCAGTTGTTCGACGGCTTCAACATCGCCGGCAGCGCCTGTTTGCGGGGCGCAGGCGATGTGCGGCTTCCAGCCATCATGGTACTTGCGCTATCTTGGCTGGTGTTCGTGCCGCTCGCGCATAGCCTGTCGTTTGCCCCGGGCGCCGGCTGGGTCGATTGGTTGCCGCAGTTCGGATTGGGTGCGGTGGGCGGATGGTTTGCGGCGCTGATCTATGTTTGCTGCCTGGGATTGATGTTGGTTCTTCGTTGGTGGTCCGGCGCGTGGCGGCGCATCACCTTGCCGCTCACGTGAGGTGGATAGCGACTTGAGACGAGCTGCGCTGGCGCTGATATTCGGTATTCCGCCCTGCGCATGGGCGGGCGCGGCGGCAGGAGTGCCGGCGCCGGTCGCGCAGGTCATCGCCGCACAGCGGCTTCCGCCGAGCGCAGTCAGCGTCGCCGTCATCGATTTGAATTCCGGCCGGCTGGTGTTCGATCTGAATCCGGATGCGCCGCGCAGTCCCGCCTCCACCATCAAAACGGTGACGACCTTTGCGGCTCTGGATCTCTTGGGGCCCGCATATACCTGGCATACGCGAGCCTTGACCAGCGGGACGCTCGATGGGGGCGTGCTCGACGGGGATCTGATTCTGCAGGGCGGCGGAGATCCCTACCTCACCCTGGAGCGTTGGTGGAGCTTCACGCAGGCCCTGCGGGCGCGCGGGCTCAAGAGCATTCACGGCAACATCATCATCGACAACACCGCATTCGCGCTGCCGCCCGAGGATCCGGGGGAGTTCGACGGCCGGCCGAATCGCCCGTACAACGTGGTCCCGGATGCCTTGACGGTGAACTTCCAAACCATCGAATTTCGCGTGGTGGCGGACGCCGCGGCGCGGCGGGTGGAAGTCATCGCCAATCCCGCGCCCGACAATCTGACCATCGAGAATCGCGTGCGCTTCGCCGCCGGGCGCTGCGGGGGAGCCGCAGCCCGCGTCGATTTCAAAGTGGCAACCGAGCAGTGGGATCGGGCGATTTTCAGCGGCGCATTGTCGCCGCATTGCGCGGAACGGAGCTTCACCCGTGTGCTGCTGCAGCCGGCCAGCTATGCGTTCGGCACCTTCGTCGAGCTTTGGCATGAGTCGGGCGGTAATTTCTCGGGAAAGATGCTGGTGCACGCGGCTCCCGCCGATGCCCGGCCGCTGCTCAGCTTCGACTCCCTGACCCTGGGCGAGATCGTACGCCTGACCAATAAGTTCAGCAGCAATCTGATGGCTCGACAGCTGCTGCTCACCCTGGGCGAGGAGCACTCCGGGGCTCCCGCGACGCCCGACAAGGGCGCCGCCGCGATCGAGGAGTGGAGCCGCGAGCGCGGTTTCGAACTCGCCGGCATGGACATCGACAACGGCTCGGGACTGTCGCGCCGCACCCGCATTTCCGCGCTGCAAATGGCCACGATCTTGAGCGCGGCCTATCGCAGCCGCTACGCGCCGGAGTTTCTCGCCTCGCTGCCTCTGGCCGGAATCGACGGAACCCTGCGGTCCCGGATGAAGTCGGCTCCGGCAGGCGCGGTGCGGCTGAAAACTGGGCATATCGACGGCGTGAGCGCGGTCGCGGGCTACGTCACGACGCCCGGCGGTAAGGCCTACGTGCTCGTGTCCATGGTCAATCACGCGCGCGCGGACTACGGGGCCGGCGAACCGGTGCACGCGGCGCTGGTCGATTGGATTTTGGACAATTTGTAACGCCCTTAGCCAGCGCTGGCTACGGACGCTCCAAGTCCCAGAGAATCGCAGTCACGTCCTTGCGCAGCCAGACGCCGAAACCCAGGTAGGTGAAACGCCTGCGCAGTCGGCGGCGATACCAATCCCCCGGACGCAAATGCACGGCGCCATCCGTGCGTGTGCGGTCGCAGTTCTCGCGCCAATCCTCGCGGGTCAATGCGGATAGGTAGATCGCGGCGCGGGTCAGCTTCGCGAGATTCGCAATGGCGCGGCCCGCATCGCGGTCGTCGAGGTATTGCAGAACGTCGTAGCACACCACGAGATCGCTCTGGGAGCGCGGCGCGTAGTCGACCACGGACCCCTTGATCCAAGGGTACCGGCCGCAGAGATACTCGCTGGTCTCGATACCTACGTAGCGGGCGCGCGGCAATATTTCCGCGAAGGGTTTGCGCAACAACCCGATGCCGCAGCCCGCATCCAGAATGCTGCGCACCGGTATGCGGGCATGGCCCAGGATGGCGGCGATGAGCCGGGCCCGGCCGCGCATTTCCGCCGCCGTGGTGACGCGGGTCGCGGCGCTCCGGTAATACTTTCGGAAGTAGGCTGAATTGAAGGTGCTCATGCTGGGGAGGATACCTTCTCAACTCTAGCTGGCGGCGAATTCGATCAAAGCAATATAGTCGTGTCGATCGGCGCCGCGCAGGGCTTCGATGTACTGCGTGCGCCTTGGATCTTCATTGCCCAACTGCCCACCGCCCCACGTGAGCCGATTCTGTTTGAAGTGATGGGTCAGAACTAGATCCGCATAGAACCGTGCGAGCCGGCCGTTGCCGTTGGGGAAGGGATGGATGAAGGCGAGCCGATGGTGGATGCGAACTGCGTATTCGATCGGGGGATACGTCCCATGGTCGAACCAGTAGCGCGCGTCGTCAAAGAGAATGCGTAGCTCCACCCCGATCTTCGGGAAATCGACGCCAATGTTGGTATCGACGGCGCGCTGCCTACCCGCCCAGGTCCATACGTCCTTGTACATGCGCCGATGTAGCTCCTCCAGAAAATCACGGCTCAACATTTTTGGCATTGCGATCGAGCGCGCCGTACGCGCCCAGACTCGCGCGCGAACGATGTTTGCTTGCTCCGCGCGATTCAACTCCGCGTGGGTGGTGATGAAGGGGTTACGTAGTCCCTGCAATTGATCGACCATCAGGGGTGTGGCACCCGGCGCGTGCGGATCGGTCAGCGCCATAGTTTCCGCGGAAACGCCAGGAGTGACGTCACGAGATTCTCGTACTCCTCGTGTGTAGCGCCGCTTTCGACTTCCTGATCTTCAAGGCGCATCGTATTGACGACGGCGCGCATTTCCTCGCCCGCAATGGACTCGGCGCGCGCGCGCAAAGTTGCCGCCACCGACTTGCGAGGGACGAGAGCAACTATGAGTTCAGCGTCGAGCGCATCAGCGACTCGAGCGAGGGTTTGGAGGGTGATGCTGCCGCTCACTTCGCCCTTCTCATACTCGAGAATCGTCGAATGACGGACCTTGAGTTCCCTGGCAAGCGCTGTGCTGGTCATTCCAAGCGCCGTACGGATCGCCGCGATCCACCCCTTGGACGGGCGCGAGCGCAGTGCCTTTGCCGCTGCCTGGAGAGCAGGCAGCTGACGGTCTAGGAGCTCGGCCGCGGCCGATTGAGGAGTCGACACGTGATTACCTACGGGTTATAACACTCATGTTCATTTAGTATTGTAGTCTATAGACTACATTTAAATCAACAGATGTTTGTTATAGGCGTCTTTTATATATGATATTGCTGGCTATAGCCGACAAGTATGACGACCCAGGCCTCACAATGGCCGTTTTTCCGTAATTCGAGGAGCCGAACGCGCGCTCACTCGACCGTCAAGCTCTTCGCCAGATTGCGCGGCTGATCGACGTCCGTGCCCTTGAGCACCGCCACGTGGTATGCGAGCAGCTGCATCGGTATCGCGAACACGATCGGGGCCTGCAGCGCCGTCGCGGCCGCCGGCATGTCGACGACGGTCACTCCCTCTTCGCTCTGCATGCCCGCTTGGCGATCCGCGAACACGAACAATTGGCCGCCGCGCGCGCGCACCTCTTGAAGATTGGACTTGAGCTTTTCCAGAAGCTCATTGTTCGGCGCCACCGCCACCACCGGCATGTCCTCATCGACCAGCGCGAGCGGGCCGTGCTTGAGTTCCGCCGCGGCGTACCCTTCGGCGTGAATGTAGGAAATCTCCTTGAGCTTGAGCGCCCCTTCCAGGGCGATGGCATACAGAGATCCCCTGCCGAGAAACAGGGCATGACGCTTGTCGGCAAAGACTTCCGCGAGCACTCTTATGCGGCCGTCCAGCTTCAAAGTCTGCTCGACCAGCCCCGGCAATTCCAGCAGTTGCGATGTCAGCTCGCGCTCCCGCGCCGCCGCGGGGCCGTTCTTCGCGAGGGCGACGCAGAGCATCGCGAGCGCGGTCAGCTGGGTGGTGAAGGCCTTGGTGGAGGCCACCCCGATCTCGGGTCCGGCCCGCGTCAGCAGCACCAGATCCGATTCCCGAACCATGGAACTCTCGGCGACGTTGCAAATGGCGAGCGTCGATAGATACGCCGCACGCTTGGCGTTGCGCAGCGCCGCCAGGGTATCGGCTGTTTCACCGGACTGCGAGATGGTCACGAACAGGGTATCCGCGGTGATCACGGGGTCCCGGTAGCGGTATTCACTCGCGATTTCGATCCGGGCCGGAATGCGGCAAAGGTGCTCGATGAGGTAGCTGGCGACGAGGCCCGCATGAAAGCTCGTGCCGCAGGCCGCGATATGCACTGCTTTGACCTTCGCAAATTCCTGATGGGCCGTCGGGCCGAAAGCGGCATCGAGCAATTTGCCGGAGGCTATGCGCTCTTCCAAGGTCTGCGCGATCGCGCGCGGCTGCTCATGGATTTCCTTGAGCATGAAGTGGCGATACTGGCCCCGTTCCACCGCATCGGCCGGCAGATCGCTCTCGCGTATGGGACGCGTGACCTGCGCGCCCGCGGCGTCCACGATCTTGATCGACCGGCGGCGAATCTCGGCGACGTCGCCTTCTTCCAAAAACATGAAGCGGCGAGTGACGGGCAGCAGCGCCGCGACGTCGGATGCGACGAAATTCTCGCCCAGTCCCAGTCCGATGACGACGGGGCATCCCTCACGCGCGACGACCACGCACTCCGGATCCGCCTCGCATACCACTGCCAACGCGTAGGCGCCCCGCAATTCAGCCACCGTCTTGCGTACCGCCGCGAATAGATCGGCGGAGCCGCCCAGATGGTGATGAATACGATGAGCGATCACTTCGGTATCGGTTTCGGAAGTGAAGATGTAGCCCAATTCCTGGAGGCTCGAACGCAGCGGTTCGTGATTCTCGATGATCCCGTTGTGCACGATGGCCACGCCGCCGCGGGAGACGTGCGGGTGGGCATTTTCCGTGGTCGGAATGCCGTGGGTCGCCCAGCGGGTGTGCGCTATACCTACGTGACCTGCGATCGGGACCGCGTCGAGCGCCTGCTGAAGAACGTTCACCTTGCCGACGGTGCGTTGGCGGGCGACCCGGCCGTTTTCGAGCACGGCGATGCCGGCTGAATCGTAGCCGCGGTACTCGAGGCGCCGCAGGCCCTCCATGAGGATGGGAACCGAGTTGCGTTCCGCAACCACACCTACGATGCCACACATATCGTGCTCCGCCGGCCGATAAAAAGGCTGCCTAGTGTGCCCGACCCAGACTGGATGTCCAAGGCTGGTCCACCGGGACCTAGTAGATACCCATGTATACTATTTGCTTACTACTATTAGTATCTATATAGTATTAGCTTATGGAGGATAGCGGCGATAAAAAGTTCCAAAAGGACCTGAACGGGGGCCTGGTTGGGCTCGTGCTGCTGGCAGTGCTCAATCAGTCGGCTGAGGACCTCTACGGCTACGAAATTGCCAAACGGCTGGCCAACGCCAACGAGGGTGTGTCCATCTTCAAGGAAGGCACTATTTATCCCGTCCTTCGCGCACTCTCGGCGGCAAATCTGCTCACCAGCCGCATCGTACCCTCGTACTCCGGACCGCCGCGCCGCTACTACCGCATTACCGACCAAGGCCGCCAAATGCTCGCGCAATGGTCGGCCATGTGGCTTGGCACTCGCGACTTCGTCGACCGCTTCATAGATAGAGGAACTCGAGAATGACTCGCAATGCACCACGTTCCATCGATCAATACCTCAAAGCTTTACGCGAGGAGCTCGCGGGCGAAGACGCCGCGCTCATCCAGGACGCGCTGTACGACGCGGAGGAATACCTGCGCGCGGAAGTGGCGGCGCATCCGGACAAATCCGAATCCGACGTGCTCGAATTGATCGCATCGACCTATGGCGCGCCCGATGAGGTGGCGAGCGCTTACCGCGACACGGAAGCGAAAGTGAAGGCCGCCATGACGACGCCGCGCAAGATCCCGACGGGTGGGATCGGCGCGTTCTTCGGCGTCTTTCTGGATCCGCGCGCCTACACCTCCCTATTCTTCATGCTGCTGTCGCTGGCCACCGGCATCATCTACTTCACGTTTGCGGTCACCGGGCTGTCTTTGTCGGCCGGTCTTGCCGTGCTGATTATCGGGATACCGTTCTTTGTCCTGTTCATGGCGCTGACTCGCGTGATCTCCCTTGCGGAAGGCCGGCTGATCGAGGCCATGACGGGCGAACGCATGCCGCGTCGCCCGGTGCATCGGGGCGAGGCGGCCGGCTTCTGGGCGCGGGTGGGCCAGATGCTCAAAGATCGGCGCACCTGGACCACGCTCGCCTATCTCATTTTGATGCTTCCCTTAGGGATCGCTTACTTCGTGATCGCGGTGGTCGGCGTGTCGCTGAGTCTCGCTCTGATATTCTCCCCGCTGATCGATGTGGCAGGATACTACGGCTGGTTCGGCCTACCCGGCGACATTTATTGGAGTCCGGCGTGGCTGGGCTCCGCGTTTATGCAGCCGCTGATGGTCCTCGCGGGCGTGCTGCTGTTGACCTTGCTCATGCACTTCGCGCGCGGCATCGGCCGCCTGCACGCGCTGTATGCCAAGGCCTTGCTGGTCGCACCGACGGCGCCGTAGTCTCGATTGGGGTAATCATGGCATTCTTGAAAATAATCATTCTGGCAATCATCCAGGGATTCGCGGAACTGCTGCCGGTGTCGAGCTCCGCGCATGTGGTCGTCGCCGAGAAACTACTGGGCCTTGATCCGTCGTCGCCCTCCATGACCCTGCTGCTGGTCATGCTCCATACCGGGACCATGTTTGCCGTGATCGTTTATTTCTGGCCGCAATGGCGCAGCGCGTATTTTCGAGACGGCTCGGCCTTCAAGAAATTCGCCGGGCTGGTGATCGTCGCAACCGCATGCACCGCCGTCATCGGGGAAGCGCTCATCAAGATCATCGAGAGAACCCTTTTTCGCGATGTTCCCAATGCGCAGATCGAGGATCTCTTCAGCCACCTCGAATTGATTGGTCCGGCGCTCGCCGCCGCCGGTTTGTTGATCTTGATCGCGGGAATCCTCGAGAGGCGAAACCCATCCGCCATCCCAGCCGAATCGAAGGATCCGGACATGAAACAGGCGGGCCTCATCGGGGCCGTGCAGGGGCTGTGCCTGCCGTTTCGAGGATTCTCGCGCTCGGGGGCCACCATTTCGACGGCGATGCTGCTGGGCGTGGCCAAGTCGCGAGCGGAGGCCTTCAGCTTTGCCCTGGCGGTGGTCTTGACCCCGGCGGTCGTTGCACGCGAGACGATGCGGCTGATCCACTCGACGGCCGCGAACGGCGCGACGGATCTGGCCTCGGCCGCAGTTCAAAGTCTGTTCGGCGCCGTGGTCGCCTTTTTTGCCGGCCTCCTGGCATTGAAATGGCTGAGCCGGTGGCTCGAGGGGGGCCGATGGTATTTGTTCGGCATCTACTGCCTGGTGGCCGCCGCGGTAGTGATGGCGCTTCACGGCGCCGGATATTGACGCCGCGGCGCGCGCCTCACTTCTTCAAATATTGATGAACGATTTCGATGAGCTCCTCCGCGGCGAGGGCCTGCGGAGTGTCACCGCCGGCGCTTGGATCCAGCATGTGTTCACGAATGTGGTCCTCGATGACCTCGGCAATGAATCCGTCCAGGGCGCCGCGGCAGGAGGTGGCCTGCTGGAGGACGTCGGCGCATTCGTCGTCCGCCTGCACGGCTCGTTCGATCGCCTCGATCTGACCGCGTAATCGTCTGATGCGATTCAGCAGCTTGGACTTTTCCTTCGCAAGGTGACCCATGGCTCGAAGCTCCTATTGCCTACTATACCCCGGTAGGGTATATTGCCACAGTCACGGCGCGAGCGCGCATGGCCGGGTTTGAATTTTTCGTTCCGTGGAGATTGTACAAGGCATGGACCCCGGCCTCTCGCGGCATCGTCATTGCGAACCGCTTCGGCTCGCGCTGGCGCTCGGATTTCTGTGCACCCATGGTGCGAACCCCGCGGCTGCCGATGAGTCCGGCGAGCGCTTCGCGATTCACGGGCAATTTACCTACGTGGAACAGGAGACCGGCTCGTTCGCGGCGCCCTACCGCGGGCCGAATAGCTTGTCCCCCGACAGCGGCCGAGAGACGGTGGATGCGACGCTGTTCATCGGCTCGAGACTCTGGCCGGGCGCCGAGGGCTGGATCGTCCCCGAAATCGATCAAGGCTTCGGTCTAGACGACACGCTGGGTGTCGCCGGATTCCCGAGCGGCGAGGCGTACAAGGTGGGCAAGGACCAGCCCTACCTACGGCTGCCGCGGGCATTCGTGCGTCAGACCGTCGACGTAGGCGGGGCAGCGGAAACCGTCGAGGCCGCCGCCGATCAGTTGGGCGGAACTCGCAGCGCGGATCGCTGGGTGTTCACCGTGGGCAAGTTCAGCGTCACCGACGTTTTCGATACGAATCAGTATGCACACGATCCTCGGAGCGATTTTCTCAACTGGTCGGCCATCGATGCCGGCACCTTCGATTATGCCGCCGACTCATGGGGCTTCACCGTGGGCGCCGCGGCCGAACGATATCAAGGTTCCTGGACACTGCGCGTCGGGGTGTTCGACCTCTCCAATATTCCGAACAGCCCGCATCTGGAACCCGGGTTTCACGAGTTCCAGATCGACGCCGAGATCGAGAAGCGCTACGAATTGTTCGGGCAAACCGGCCGCGTTCTCCTCACCGGGTTCGACAGCCGCGCCCGGATGGGCCTCCTCGATCAGGCGATCGCACTGGCAGAAGCCACCGGCACGACGCCGAATCCCGCGAGCGTTCGCCGATTCCGCAGCCGGCTCGGTGTGAGCATCGATCTAGAGCAACCGCTGTCCGCGGATTTGGGGGTGTTTGCGCGCGCGGGCAAGGCGGCGGGAAACGTCGAAATCTACGAATTCAGCGACATCGACCGCTCGATTCAGGTGGGTGCCGCGCTGAACGGAGTGCGCTGGCGCCGCCCCGGCGACACCATTGGTGTTGCCGCAATCGATAATGGGATTTCGGCGGAACGCGAACAATATTTGAACGCGGGCGGTCTCGGCATCCTGGTCGGCGACGGGCGGCTGCCTCATCCGGGCGCGGAGCAGATCATCGAGACCTACTACAGCTTCGCCGCGCGCTCCTGGGTGCACCTCAGCCTCGATTACCAGTGGGTCAAGAATCCCGGCTACAACACGGATCGCGGGCCCGTGTCGATATTTGCCGTGCGGCTGCATGCGCAGTTCTAAGTCGCACCCGGCGCAGAACGGGCGATGGATCCACCGAGCGCCTGGAACAACGCCGCCGTGTCGGCGTAGCGATTGGCGCGCGCCTGGGTGAGGGAGATCAGCGCCTGCTGATAGGTCTGTTCGGCGTTGACCAGCGCCAGGTAGCTGACGGACCCGAGCGCGAGTTGGTGCCGCACCACGTCCAGGCTTTTTTGCGCGGCCTCCTCGGCACGGGACGCCGCGGCCAATGCGTCCGCGTCGGTGGCGAGCGCGTGCAGAGCATCGGCCACGTTCTGAAAGGCGGTCAGCACCGCCGATCGATACAGCGCTCCCGCTTGGTCGAGAGCGGCATCGGCGGCGCGCTTGCGATGGATGAGAGTACCGCCCTCGAACAAGGTCTGAGTCAGACTCGCGCCCACGCTCCAGAATCCGGTGCCGGCCTTGAACAAATCTCCCATGGCGGTCGCTGAACTACCGATGTCCCCCGTGATGGTCACCTGCGGCAGCAGACTCGCAATGGCCACGCCGACCTGCGCTGTCGCCGCGTGCAATTGCGCTTCCGCGGCGCGAACGTCGGGGCGCCGCTCGACCAGTTGCGACGGAACCCCCAGGGGCAAGTCCGTGGGAAGGACCAGCTGATCCAGCTCGAATCGCACCGGCGTGTAGTCGGCGGGCAGACGCCCCGTGAGGACCGCTAGCGCATCGCGCGCCGTTTGCAGTTGCCGCCGCAAGGGCGGCAAGGTGGTCTCCAATTGCGCGAGCGCCGCCTCCTGGGCGTAAACGTCGCCTTCGGCCACCGCGCCCAGCTCCAATTCACGCCGTAGTACGGCCAAGGAATCACGCTCCAACGCAATGACGCGCTCCGTGGCGGAAATCTGCGCGCGCAGGCCGGCTTCCTGGATGGCCGTGGTCACGACGTTGGCTGTCAGGGTGAGGTAGGTGGCGTCGAGCTGGTATTGGCTCGCCTCGGCCAGCGCGGCCAGCGATTCCACTTGGCGGCGATTGGCGCCGAAGACATCCGGAACATAGCTCACCGTCACCTGCGGCGTGTAGAGATTGTATAGCGCCGTCCCCGAGGCCAAACTCGGCGCCAGCACGCCCACTGCATTCCGCTGGCGGGTTGCATCGAACCCGGCCTGAACGGTGGGGTAGTACGAGCCGCGCTGCGCGGCCGTGTTCTCCTGCGCCTGGCGCAATGCCGCGGCGGCCGCGTGCACGCTGGGGTTGGCCCGGAGCGCTTCGGCGACCAGGGCATCGAGTTCCTCGCAACCGAAGCGCGTCCACCAATCGCGCGGCACCTCGCCCTCCGCGAGGAATCGTTGTGCGGCGCCTCCGGGACCTTTCGCGGCCGCGGTTTCGGGCGGCAGCGGCTCGGCGGTGTATCGATCCACGCGCGGCGGGGCCGGCCGGTGAAAATTGGGGCCGACGCAGGCGCATAGGCATGCGGTCGCCAGGCATACAGTCACGCGCTTCACGTTCCGGATTCCCGCGGCAACTCCTCGGGCAGCGCCTGCGCCCGGGAGAATTTCAATATGAGCACGGGCAACACCAGCAGGATCAGCACCGGCGCCAGCAGCATGCCGCCCACCACCACCAGCGCCAGCGGCCGCTGTACTTGCGAGCCGATGCCGGTGGAGAACGCGGCCGGCAGCAGGCCCACGCAGGCCACGATGCAGGTCATCATCACCGGGCGAAGCTGGGTGCGGCAGGTTTGCAGCATGGCGCTGGCGCGATCGAGTCCTGATTCGAGACTGAGGTGGTAGTAGGACAGGATCAGAATGCCGTCCATGGCCGCAATGCCGAACAGTGCGACGAAACCGATCGCCGAGGAGACGCTGAACGGGGTGTCGCTCACCCAGAGCGCCAGTATGCCGCCCAGCATCGCCATGGGGATCACGCTCGCCGCGAGCAGCGCGTCGCGCAGGCTGCTGAAGTTCAAGTAGAGCAAGAGCACGATCAACGCCAGCGACAGCGGCACGGCCACGCTCAAGCGCGCGGCGGCTTCCTGCAGATTGCCGAATTCGCCCACCCACTCGAGCCGGTATCCGCCCGGCAGCGGCACGGTGGCTTCGACGGCGCGCTGGGCTTCGAGTACCGCACCGCCCAGATCGCGGCCGCGCACGGAGAACTTGATGGGCACATAGCGCTGCTGCTGCTCGCGGTAGATGAATGCCGCGCCCGAGACCAACCCCACCTCGGCGACATCCTGCAAGGGGACCTGAATGACGCCGCTGCCGTCAGCGGCCTGCGCCGAGATGGGAATGTGACGTATGGCATCGAGATTTTGGCGAAAAGGCGCAGCGAGGCGCACCATCATCGGAAAATGGCGATCGCTGCTGCCCTCGTACAGATCGCCGGCGCTCTGCCCGCCGATCGCGGTCTGTACCACGGCATTCACGTCGCCGGGCGCCAGGCCAAAGCGCGCGGCGCGCACCCTGTCGATGTCGATGCGGATGGTCGGCTGCCCCAGCGAGCGCAGCACGGCAAGATCCGTGATGCCCGGCACCTTGGCCAACACGGCTGCGATGCTGTTGGCGGTCTTCTCGAGCGTCTCCAAGTCGTTGCCGTAGACCTTGACGGAGTTCTCGCCTTTGACCCCCGACGCAGCCTCCTCCACGTTGTCCTGAATGTATTGAGAGAAATTAAAGGCAACGCCGGGAAACTGCTCCTCCAGCGCATTCGTCATATCCTGAGTGAGCTTCCCTTTGTCGACGCCGGAGGGCCAGGAGTCAAAGGGCTTCAGGGGTACGAAGAACTCGGCGTTGAAGAATCCCGTCGCGTCGGTGCCGTCGTCCGGCCGGCCGTGCTGCGAGACGACCGACTCCACCTCCGGATACTTGCTCATGAGAACTCGCATGCGATTCACGTAGGTGTCGCTGTCCTCGAGAGAGACCGACTGCGGAAACGTGGCTCGAACCCACAAATTGCCCTCTTCAAGGCTGGGCAGGAATTCCAATCCCAGGGAGCGCACCGCGAAGAATGCGAGAACCGCGATCAGACCCAGTCCCGCGAATGTGATGATGCGATTGGCCAGGACGAATTCGAGCGCGGGCTCGTACGCGCGCCGCAGCCATCGCACGATGAGCGTCTCGCTTTCTTCCACCTTGTCCGGAAACAGGATCAGGCTCAAGGCGGGCGCGATGGTGAACGTGGCGATCAAGCCGCCCGCGATGGCGTAGGCATAGGTTTTCGCCATGGGACCGAAGATATGCCCTTCGATCCCGGACAGGGTGAACAGCGGCACGAATCCGGCGATGATGATGGCGGCGGCAAAGAAAATGGATTGACTGACCTCGGCGGCGGCGACCGAAATGATTCCGGTCTTGCCGCGAAAGCCGCTGCGCACGCGTATGCGGTGCAAGGTGCTGGGCCCATGACCCAGGTGAGCGGTGGCTTCGGCGAGGTGCCTGAATATGTTTTCAACCAATATGACCGTCGCATCGACCACCAGCCCGAAATCGATGGCGCCCACCGACAAAAGATTCGCCGATTCGCCGCGCAGCACCATGAGTCCGATCGCGAAGGACAGCGCAAAGGGAATGGTCATGGCGACGATCACGGCGCTGCGGATATTGCCGAGAAACGCCCACTGCAGCAGGAAGATCAACACGATCCCCGCCACCATGTTGTGCAGCACCGTGTGCGTGGTGACGTGGATGAGGTCGCTGCGATCGTAAATGCGCTGGATGCTGACCCCCGGCGGCAGAATCCCGCTGCTGTTCACCTTGTCGACTTCCGCCTCGACCCGTTTGATGGTGGGAATGCTCTCCGCACCCCGCCGCATCAGCACGATACCCTGGACGATGTCGTCGACGTCGTCGTAGCCGGCAATTCCCAACCGCGGCAGATTGCCGATGGACACCTCCGCCACGTCGCCGATGACCACCGGCGCGCCCTGATTGCTGGTGATCAGGGTGTGGCGGATTTCATCGGCCGAATGAATGAGCCCCACGCCGCGCACCACGGCGGACTGCGCGCCGAAGTTCACCGTCTGGCCGCCGACGTTGATATTGGCGTTGCTGAGCGCCTGCAGGACCTGCGGCACGGACAATCCGTAGCCGACGAGCTTGCGTTGGTCGATGGCGATGTCGTAGGTCTTGGTCTTGCCTCCCCAACCGGTGACATCGATCACCCCTGGAACGGCCTTGAACCGCCGCTCCAGCACCCAGTCCTCGAGGGTCTTGAGATCGGTGACCGAATAATTGGGCGGTCCCACCACCCGATAACGGAAGATCTCCCCGATGGGGCTCGTGGGCGATATCTGGGGCTGGGCGTTATTGGGCAGGCTGCCCAGCTGCGACAGGCGGTTGGTGACCCACTGCTCGGCCTGCTGGTAGGTGAAATCGTAGGTGAATTGCACCTTGACGTCCGACAGCCCGAACAAGGATATGGTGCGAATGGCCTGGACGTTGGGAATCCCGGCCATTTGGATTTCCAGCGGAATCGTGATGTAGCGTTCGATCTCCTCGGCCGACTGCCCGGTGCTTTGAGTGACGACGTCGACGAGGGGCGGTACCGGATCCGGATACGCCTCGATGTTCAGGGAGAGAAAGCTCGCGATGCCCGTGCCGAGCACCATCACCAACAACACCACGATCAGCACGCGCTGCCGCAGCGCGAAGGCGACGATGGCGTTCATGAAGTGGCCGGAACCGCCGCTTGATCGATGAAGAGGCCGCCCTTGGTCACCACCCGTTCTCCGGGCTTCAATCCGTCGAGCACCTCGATGAGCCCGTCGTCGCTGCGTCCCGTCCGGATGGCGCGAAGCTCGAGCAGACCCTCGCCGGCGACCACCCATACATGCGCCGCAGCGCCCTCATAAACCACGGCGGATTCCGGGACCGCAAGAGATTGCGACGCGTCGCTGGTGAGAATGCGGAAGCTCGCGAACATTTCAGGCTTCAGTGCGCCATCGCGGTTGTCGATTTCGGCGCGCACCGGCAGCCGGTGAGTCGCCGCGTCGAGGAGAGCGGCGACATAGGTGACCCGCGCGTTGAACGCCCGCTTCGGGTACGCGAGCACGCGAACCTCCACCGACTGTCCCAGCTTCACGAGTCCCGCGTCCGCCTCGCGCACATTGGCGAGCAGCCACACGCTTCCGGGATCGGCGATGGTGAACACGGGCGTACCGCTGCCGGATTGCAGGTACTGACCGGGACCGACCTGGCGATCCACCACCACGCCCGCGATGGGCGCGGTCAAAGTGGCAACGGGATTGATGGTTTGCGCCCGCTCCAATTCGGCGATTTCGGCCGCCGACTTGCCCAGGATGCTCAATCGATTGCGCGCCGAGCCAAGCGCGGTCTCGGCGGTGGTGAGGTCTGCCTGTGCCTGCTGCCAGTCCTGCAGGCTGCCGCCTTTTGCGTCGAGCAAGGCATGTTTGCGGGTTTCGTTGAGGCGCGCGATCTTGACCTGCGCCGCGGCGGTGCGCAGGTCGTTCTGTGCCTGCACGAACTCGGATGCTTCCAGCGTGGCGAGCGGCGCGCCGGCCTTTACCGTATCGCCCAATCCCGCGATGACCCGGGTGACTCGGCCCGAATAGGGCGAAAATACCGGGGTGGCGCGGTCGCCGTTGACGGCGATCTTGCCTTCGGTCACTTCCTCGCTGACGAAGCCATGAGATTGCACGGTCTCCACCGTCAAGGTCTTCAGCTGCTGCGGCGTGGCGCGGAAGGTGCCGGGCGGAGGAGCCGCCGCGGCCGGTGCCTCATGCGGCGCGAAAATCCGGGGACCCAGCCAGGCAGCCAGAAGACCTAAGACCACCACGGCGGCCACAATGCCCGCCGTCCGCCATTGACGCTCCGCCGACCATGCACGCCGGTCGATGGCGTCCTGGCCTTTCTGGGGCTGACCGGGATCGTTGGATACTTCGCTCATGCATTGTCTCTAAAACGGCTATGCAGTCTGCCACACTCGGGCGCCACTCAAAAATGCAGTACGGCGTCCGCGGCAATCATGGCCTGCGAATGCCTGCCGCCCTCCGGCGTGGCGCTGGGGTTGTCGTAGGCCTGGGCGTCGCGGGCATGCTCATAGCGAATCTCGGGGCGCAGCTCGATCACGTCGCCCATCCAATGGGTGTAGCTAAAATCGAATTCGTAATACCGGGTCTTGAATCCGGTGCGCTGGGCCCTGGCGTCGTTCATGTAATCGGTGCGCCACACCAGAATGTCGCGGGGGCCCAATTGGTAGTTGATGTAGTTGAGGACGGCCCACTCGTAGGAATAGCAGTACACCACGGTCGGGTTGCATTGCGCGCCTCCCGGCGCACCGACGTTCACGTACGAGTACGCTCGAGCGATGGCGGCCAGGCCATCCGGATTGTTCACATTCGGCGTATGGCTCTCCCACATGTACCAGGCTTCGGTGTCCATGTGCCATTTGGAATCGAACTTGTGGTACCAGGTGATCACCGCGTGCTGCACGTTGTTCCAGCGCCAATTACCGTCGTTGAGACCGTTCATGCAGGGATAGATGTTGTCCCTGCCCGAATCCGACGTCCAAATGACGCAGGCGGCCGGCGTCAGGTGGCGCTCGCTCTTGACCCAGGGCGCAACGTCGTTGCCCGCGGAAAGTTCGGCTTGTATTTGCCAATTTTTGTTCAGTTTGGTGGTGCTGACGATGCCGTTCTGGGTGTAGGGATCGTAGGTATAGAGCAACGAGTGGCTGTAGGTCAGATTGTTCGGCGCCAGCTGCGCCTCGATGTCCGGGATGGAGATATAGCGGCCGATGCGTACATTCTCGCCGTCGGCAATTTTCGGAAACCAGAAATCCAAGTAGTACATGACGGGATCGAACCCATACTGCCGGGTGCTGTTCAGGTATTGGTTGCTGAAAATGCCGTCGCTGAAAGTGTACTTGTAATCCGTGCCGTAGATCCCGGCGAAGCGCCCACCCCAATCGAAATGATCGCGCTGGATTTCATCGGGGGTGCGCTCGAAGTACAGCGCTGCCTGATCCAATTGCACCACGTTCGGCTCGAAAGAATAGGCCGCCGGATAATTCCCGCCCGTGCCGGTTACGTAATTGAAGCGCGAGTGCGAAGTGCTGACATTGCCGCCCGGTTCAATCCAGCCGTAAATCGTGAATCGGCTGTCCTTCAATTTCTGGCCGCCTTTGCCGCAATACATCGCGTCCATCAGCGCGCTGTAGTACATGTTCTCCACGCCGATGGCCTCGGAGCCGCCGATGTTCCAGGTCGAGTAGGGCCAAGGCGGATTGGATTCAGGCACCTCTGTGCCGCCTACGATCGTGGCCGCGGGTGCAGTCGGATCGCCGCCGTCCCAGGCGAGATGCGATCGATAGCTGTCCTCGAGCCGCGCGAAAAAGCCCGTGTTCTCCGATCCCTTGGCGCAGGCCTCCGCGGGCCCGTCGGGGTCGCGGACGGCCGCTGGCTGGGGCACCGCCGGCTGGGGCGCTGCGGGCGATGGCGTCGCGGGCGGCGAATCCGCGAATGCCGGCGACGCCGGCAACATCAGTCCCGCGGCGACGAGCAAGTGAAAGGCTCTGGCGCGATGTTTCATGGACTGCTCGTCTCCGGCGAGCCTTCGACCGCACTCTCCTCATGGATGGCCAACCTGTAGCCGACACCGAGTTCGGTGCGAATATAGTGCGGACGGCCCGGGTCCACCTCGAGCTTTCTTCGCAGGCTGCCGATATAAACGCGCAGCGCGCGCGAGTCCTCGCGATGCGGCCCCCACACCTCCTTCATGAGCGTGGCGTGCGTCACGATGCGGCCGCCGTAGCGCGCGAGCGTCTCCAGTATGCGGTGCTCGAGGGGGGTCAGCCGTACCTCGCATCCGTCGCTGCGGCGGGCGACACGCCTCGTCATGTCGACCGATACATCCCCGAGATCGAGCACGCCCATGGGCAGATTGCCGCGCACGTGACGCCGACCGATTGCCCGCACGCGCGCCAGGAGCTCCGGCGCGCTGAAGGGCTTCATCACGTAATCGTCCGCTCCGAGCTCAAATGCGGCGAGCCGCTGCGCCTCGGCAGTTTGCGCCGTCAGCACGACGATCGGCACGGACGACCACGCACGAATGGCGGCTATGACGTTGAGGCCGTCGCGGTCCGGCAACCCGAGATCGACCACCACGATATCCGGTCTATGCAGGCACGCATCCCGCTCACCTCGAGCGGCGGTAGCCGCGATGATCGCTCGAAAGCCGTTCGCCTCGAACAGAATGCGCAGGATATTCTGCATCCCTTCATCGTCTTCTAAAATCAGCACGAGGTGCATTGCTTCCGTCACGGCATATCGGCCTGGATCGTCAAGGGCAGCGTGATCTCGAAGCGTGCGCCCCCTCCCGGATTGTTCGCCGCGGAAATTTCTCCGCCGTGCAGCCGCGCGGCCGCTCGGCAAATCGCAAGCCCCAGCCCCACGCCGACAATATTGTTATCCGAGCGTCCGCGCTCGAATCTCTGAAACACACTTTCCGCATCGCCGGGCGGAAGACCCGGCCCGTCATCCGCCACCACCAGCCATATTTTCTCGTCTCGGGCGGCAGCGGATATGGTTATCGTGGTACCGGAGGGCGTGTACTTTGCCGCATTCTCCAGCAGGTTGCCGAGCATCTGCACTATCAAGGTGGCGTCGACAAAGACCAATGGCAGCTCGGCGGGAATGTGCACGACTATGCGCCGTTTGGAGAGGCGGGCCTCGCGGCCTTGGAGAGCGAGGGCGATCAGGTCGTCGACGCTGTGCCAGTCCGCGCGCGGGGCGCCCTTGGCGGATTCCATTTGCATCAATTCGAGAACATTCGTCAGCAGCTGCGACATGTCGCGAGCCTTGCGTTCGATCAAGACCCCGAGCGTGGTGCGTCGGTCCAAGTTGAGTGCGTATTCCGGTTGGGCGATCAGACTGCCTGCGCCGGCGATCGCCGACAGCGGCGTTCGCAAATCATGAGAAATGGATGCCAATAGCGTATTGCGCATCAAGACCCGATCGGCGGCGATCCGGGCTGCCTCAACGACCTTTGCGAGGCGGACCCGTTGCAGCGATTGTCCGAGCTGAACCGCGAAGGCATCCAAGAGATGGAGTTGATCGGCGGGCAGCATCGAAGTTGGATCCTGCGGACGCACGACGATGACGCCGCTGACATTGCTCCCTAGCAGGGGTACGTAGATCGCATTTCCGGCGCACCGCTCGCCGCGCGCAATGACGCGTTGGGCGAATTCTAGATCAACGGCCGGTAAGGACAATCGCGCCTCATGGCAGGCGGACACTTCGGTCTGTGCGATGGCTGATAGGCGTCCGCGCTCGTCCTCGATCAAGACGATGGCAGTACTGTGGAATACCGCGCGTATGTGCCGGACCGCGGCGCCCGCCATGGCGCCGGCCTCGGAGGCAATCGCAAGTTCTCTGCTCATCGAATACAACACCCTGGTGCGCTCTTCGCGGGCGTTCGCGGTGTCACGATGGCGTCGAATGCTGATCATGAGGTTGGCTACGACTAACGCGACGATCAACATCACTCCCAGTGCGAAGACATACTGCACATCATCCACATGAAAGCTGAACACCGGCGGCACAAAAAAATAATTGAACGCCAGCATGTTGGTGACGGCGGTGAATGCCGAGGGCCCTCGTCCCAGCCGAAGCGCGCCGACGGTTGTTCCCAGCAGATAGAACATCACGATGGTGACGAGGCCCACATTGCGGGATAGCGGAAAGGCGACCGCCGTGCAAAGGCAGGTGATCGCCAGACCGCGCAGATATTCCAACCAGGCCCCGCCGCGCACTTGACCGGCCGCCCGCGTGAGACCGGCACTTTGTGCGGCACTTTGTGCGGCGCTTTGTGATTGCGGCGACATAGAAATCCCTCGTGGTCGCGCAAGAGTTCGCTATCGAACCGGGCATGATACGGAGCGCGGCATAATGATTTCGTAAAAACGCCGCAGTATTCGCGCAATAACGCGCTGCCCGCGTGAGCTGTCGTGGTGCAAGCGAACATCGCAATGCCCGAACTTAGGGCGGGGCCGTATGGCTACGGGATCTTTCGCTCCGCAGTCCATTTATTAACAACTTCCTAACGCGGTGTTCCTGCAAAGTTTGCGCTACGCACGCGGCCGGATACTCGAGAAGTGGAAACTATGAATCGACGAAAAATAATTGGGGCCGCTTTGTCGAGCGGCGCGATGTTCTGCGCGATGGGCGCGCACGCTCTATCGGACTCCGATGCCGACAATCCAACCCAGCTCGAGGAAGTGGTGGTCACCGCCTCAAAACGCGCCTCCACGGTGCAGGACACACCGATCAGTATTTCTGCCGTCACCGGCGCCGATTTGCTGGCCCGCGGCGTCGATTCCTTGGCCTCTCTGGCCCAGGGCACACCGGGTGTTTCGCTGAAGAGCGAAGGACCGAGTCAGACGGAGATCGAAATGCGGGGCATGACCTCGAGCGGCGGCAATTCCGCGACGGTCGGCTTCTATCTCGATGACATTCCCTTGACCGGGCCCGCGAGCGCCCAGAATGGTCACGTGGTGATCGATCCCGACCTTTATGACCTGAATCGCATCGAGATTCTGCGCGGGCCTCAAGGTACGCTCTTCGGATCGGGTTCCATGGGCGGCACGGTGCGGCTGATTACCAACCAGCCGAATTTGTCGCAATTCCAATCGACCGCACAGAGTGTGCTGTCGGGCACCGACGGCGGCGGGTTCAATCACAAGGACAACTTGATGATCAACCTGCCCCTGATCAACGACACCTTGGCGTTACGGGTGGTGGCGACGGAGGATTACACGAGCGGATGGATCGACCGCATCGTGGCCAACCCCTCGCCTCTCGCCGGCGGAATCCCTGTGGGCACCGTGCGGGGCGCTGTGCAGGACGCCCCCATCGAGAAACAGTATCCGGGCTCGAATGCCTATCAAATCTACGCGGCGCGCGCGACTCTGCTGTGGAAGCCGACGGAGAATCTGTCGGTGACGCCGTCGATTTTTCACGAGACCAGCACTCAAAACGGCATCAGCGCCTATGACAGCGACCCGGGTACCTTGGCGCACTACCAACCTTTTGACATCGCCGAACCGCTGACCGATTCGCTGACGGCCTACAGCCTCAACGTGAATTACAGTTTCCCGACGTTCGATGTGACATCGAGTACCGCGCGATGGACTCGAAACTCCTCCCAGGTCGAGGAGGCGAGCGAGGCGTTCAACAATCCGCTCGAGGGAATTACCTATAACTCCAACAATGGACTTCCGAACCCGGGATACTATGGCCCGACCGGCTCCGGCCCGGAGCACGGCATCGAAGATGATCCCAGCCATCAGTTCAGCGAGGAGCTGCGATTCGCGTCGACGGGGCACACGAGAGCCAGCTGGGTTGCCGGGCTTTACTACAGCGACTTCTATACTTTGTGGGGCTTCAACGGCACGACGCCCAACTACCCGGCATTTATGGATCTCGGCACGCTCGCCCCGGCGACCACACCCAACTGGTTCGATGCCTACTCGCCCACCACGCTCTCGCAGTTTGCGGCCTTCGGCGACGCCACTTATGCCCTGACCGATGAGCTCAAGGTTGATGTCGGCGCCCGCGTGAATCACTATGATTATCGCTTCTCTTCCTGCCTCAGCGGCTGGGGATCGGCCAACGGAGCGGCCACGCCCTCGTGTTCCGGTCTCATCGCGCTGTCGTCGACCAGTTTCAACCCGAAATTCAATCTGGCCTACACATGGAGCCCGGACCTGATGGCGTATGCAACCGTGTCGAGCGGCTTCCGTCCCGGCGGGGGCAACGCGGTCTATCCGACCACCGGCGCCGCCTGGGGCTCGGCTTTCCAGCAGCAGAATTATACGAGCGGCAAGTGGCCCGCCACGTACGAACCCGACCGCGTCCTGAGCTACGAGCTAGGTGAGAAGGCCAGGCTGCTCGATCGCCGCCTGACCGTGAACACCAGCATCTATTATGAGGACTGGCGCCACGTCCAGCTCGAGGCGTACCCCAACGACTGGGCGCTGAACATCAACGGCAATTATGTCTCCATCTACGGCGCCGACATCGACGTGCTCGCCGAACTCGGGGCGGGATTTCAGTTCGAAGTCGCAGCCGGCTATCTCTATGAATGGCTGGAAGGCGGCCCGCACTGGGTGATTACCCCGGTCCACAAGATGCCGGAGGTCGCGCCCGAGAGCGGGACCGTCTCTCTCAACTATTCCAAGCCTCTGGGCAGCTCCTACACATTCACGGCTCGAGTGGAGAATTCGTACACCGGTCCGCGCTACTCGATTTTTTTCTCGAATCCATACGAGTTCACCGGCACGTACCGGCAATTGCCCGGGTATGACCTGGTCAATGTCCGGGCGGGAGTTAAATTCGGAGATACCTGGAGCGCGACGTTGTTTGTCAACAACCTCACCAACAAGCACGCCCGGTTGGAGAGCATGTTCACGGAAAATGAGCCCCAACCTGATTTTACCCGCATCGAAACCAACCAGCCGCTCACGGCCGGTGTCGACCTGACCTACCGCTTCTAGAACTTGACCATGACGCCGGCGCCCCAGACGACTTCGCGGGTGCGAAGATCCGGAAACCAATCACCGACGTCGCACTGACCGGTGGTGGCGTTGGATCCACCTCCTACACAGCTGCCGGGCGAGCCCGTATTGCCGCCGGGAGGCGTTACGCCGCCCGCTCCTGTCCAGTAGGGAACGCTGGAATGCCGAAACGTCGCTTCGGTCCACCAGGTAATCCAATCCTTCGGCATGTACTGAACATTCAGCTGCGAATCCCATTGATAGAGTTTCTGTCCAGGCTGTTGAGTGAAATACGGCGAACCGCTGGCGGCCGTCGCTCCGTTGATGGGCGGTGTCAGTGCCAGGTAGCGGCCGGGATTGTTCATGAAACCGCCGCCCAGCGTCACCGCATAGAGATCGTTATGGAACCAAGTACGATCGTAGAGCATCATGCCGAAGAAATTCTCCTTGTTCTTTCCGTTCGAACAGGTGACGCCGCCGCCGTATTCGCAGCCGATGTCGACCGTGTAGGAGAAAGCCATTTTGGATACGCCGGCGCCGCCCAAGCCGTGCGCGTCGTAGTATTTCACCAGGATGCTGTCGTCCTCGTGAATGCGCTTCACCCTCGACCAGTCGACCGGCCCACCCGCACCGACCAACGATCCGGCGGCTGCGTTGGGATTACCGCCGTTTTGAGGCTGGCAAAGGGTGTCCATGGTGCCTGTTCCCGTGCTGCTATTGGCCTGGCAGCTCAGATTGTCTTGTCCGATGGAATAGCTGTTGAACACCAATTTGAGCGAGTCGCTCGGTATCCACAGGATCTGGCCGCCGAAACCCGGCTTGCTGTTGAACTTGGCATACGATTGCCAGCCGTTGATGAGCCAGGGTTCGATTTTCAAATTCTGCGTCGGCCACCACTGGACACGAAGTCCGTTGAAGAACCAGGGGGTGTTGGATGACACGAACGACGGCTGGTAAGTCCAGTTGTCGAAGTTGTAGTAGCTGAACAGGCCGATGTAGGAGACGAAGACACCGGCGTCGACGTTGAGGCCGTGGTTCACATCGAAGTGATATCCGGCATTCGCCTCCGAGAAGTATCGGTAGGCATCGTCGAGGTCCCATTGGCCGACCGAGGAACTCGCGTCATTGCGCGGCGTGGTGGTTGCGAACATGCCGAACATGGAGAGAAAGCGAGCTCGCACGTTGTCCCAGTGAAAGTCGCCGCCGAAGCTCACCTGCTCGATCTGAAATTCCCCGGAGCGAAACTCCTCGGTCGAGCCGACGATGGTGTGGTCGATCGGGTGGTTGCCGCTCTGCAGATAGTTCACGTCGAGGCGGATCTCGGGCGTAAAGAATTTAGTGTCGAAGATCGGCGCCTTTTCACGCGAGGTGCCGTTCATCCAGCCAACGTAGCCGACGTCGGCCCATGGGGTTTGCAGGTCGACATCCGGTCCGGGCGCAGGCGCTTGCAGCGCCTCCGGCACCGTGCCCTGAGCGACCGCGGCCGGAGCTGCCGCAGTCGGAGCTGCCGCCGAAGTTGCCGTGGCCGGCGGCGGGGCGGGACTGGCGGCCGCTGCGACCGCAGCAGCTGCCGGAATATTCATTACAACATCATGCCGGGAGGCTTTGCTCGCCACGACTTGCAGCGAAGGAACACCCGCATCCGGATAGCCCTCCACCTGGACGGTGATGGACCATGCGCCGGGAGTCACGTCGGCGAATGAATAAACGCCGTCGCTGCCGGACACGGTGGCGCGAATGCCGCCGCCGTCCACCCTTGCCGCCGTAACCGTTGCGCCGGCTACGGGGACCTTGGCGGAATTGGTCACGACCCCCACGATCGCCCCCGAGGATACTTTGACCATGGGCGCGGAAGATTCCTGAGCTCGGACCGACCCCAGAACCATTCCGGTGATCAGGACGGATGCGGATACAGTTCGCAGGCAGCTTCGAATATTCATTGAACGTCCTCTCGCCATTCCCACCGGGTCGCAGCCATAGGTGGCGCAAGGCGGTGGCGCAACAACAATGCCGCGCATCGGTACGCGCGCGTCTGCACGAAGTCGCTGGAAAACAGTCAGTCTAGGTGGAGCGCGGAGCCGCCGCAGTTCAAAGGGCGATAAAAAAGGCGGGCTGCGTGTAATTATCTTGTTAAGAGAAGACGAGTCCCGGCTGACCCACCACGGTGCGGCGTTCTCGCCGCGGGTGTCGCTACGTCTTGGGGTGCTTCAATGCGGCATCGATGACAGCGGCTTTTTCCGCTTCGTCGAGCTTTGTCGGCCGCTTCCACCCCGCGACCGTGGTCTGTTTGGCGCGCGTCAAGGTCAGCTCGCCGTCCGGCGTGTTCTGGGTGATGGTGGATCCCGCCCCAATGGTGGCTCCTGCGCCGATGCGCACCGGCGCCACCAGCATGCTGCCTGAGCCGATGAAGGCGCCGTCCCCGATGACGGTGGGCCATTTGTTGTGCCCGTCGTAGTTGCAGGTGATGCTGCCGGCGCCCACGTTGACGCCGCTGCCCACATGGGAATCGCCCACATAGGCCAAGTGATTGGCCTTGCTACCGGATCCGATTTCGCTGCTCTTGATCTCGACGAAGTTGCCGATGTGCACGTCGTGATGCAGCGTCGATCCGGGGCGCACCCGCGCGAAGGGACCGATGCGGCAATTCTCTGCCACGATCGCATGATCGACGATGCTGTTGGCGTGGATTTCCGTGCCGGCCCCGATCTGCGAATCGCTGATGATGCAATTGGGACCGATCTTCACTCCCGCGGCCAACGCGACATCGCCGATCAAAACCGCATTGATGTCGATGAACACATCGCGGCCGACCTCGATCTCGCCGCGTATGTCGATGCGCTCCGGATCCGCCAACGTCGCGCCCGCGAGCATCAGCTCTTCCGCGCGCTCGCGCCTGTACAGGGCTTCGACCTTGGAGAGCTGAATCTTGTCGTTGACGCCCATGACCTCCGCGGTGAACGTGCAGCGCACCGGCTCGACGCGATGGCCGGCCTGCACCGCGCCCGCGACCACATCGGTCAGGTAGTATTCGCGCGAGGAGTTGTTGTTCCCCAATCCCAACAGCCATTCGCGCAGATGCCCCGCGGGAGCGGCCATGAGCCCGGTGTTGAGCTCGCGAATTTGCAGCTGCTCCGGGCTCGCATCCTTGTGCTCCACGATGGCGCTGATCCGGCCCTCGGCATTGCGGACGATGCGCCCATAGCCCGCCGCATCATCGAGGTCGACCGACAGCACGGCCAATGCGCCCTCATCGGCCAGCGAAATGAGCTTGGTCAGTGAGGGAGTGCGGATCAGGGGCACGTCGCCGTACAGCACCAGCACCGTATGATCGTCCGGTATCACGGACATGGCCTGCATCACGGCATGCCCCGTGCCCAGCTGATCGGCCTGCAGTACCCACTCCACGGGCTCATGCGACAGCGCCGCCTGCACCTGCGCGCCGCCATGCCCATACACCACGTAGATATGGGCCGGCTCCAGGGCGCGCGCGGTGCGGATCACATGTTGCAGCAGCGGTTGCCCCGCCAGGGGCTGCAGCACTTTCGGTAAATCGGAGTGCATCCGTTTACCCTGACCCGCGGCAAGTATGACGACGGAGAGCTGCATGACAGTTCCGTAGGCTAGAAGCCTAGCGCTTCTTGCGCAACCGTTCGATGGCCCGCAGCTGCGCGATGGCCCTGGCGAGTTCGGCCTGGGCCTCCGCGATGTCCACTTGGTCGCGGCGGTTGCGGACGGCGTCCTCGGCGCGCTGCTTCGCGGCCAAGGCCGCGGCCTCATCGAGGTCCCGCGCCCGCGCGGCGGTGTCGGCCAGCACGGTCACGAGATGCGGCTGCACTTCCATCGCGCCGCCGCCCACGTAGAAGGATTGCTCCTCCTGGCCTTCGGATTGCACCCGCACCTCGCCGGCCTTCAGCGTCGTGAGCAAGGGCGCGTGGCGCGGAGCGATGCCGAGCTCGCCCTGCGAACCGGGTGCGAACACCATGGTCGCGTCGCCCGAGAAGATCTGTCCTTCGGCGCTGACGATGTCGACGTGGATGGTATTGGCCATGGCTGATCTTAGGCGAGAGACTTGGCTTTTTCGACCGCTTCTTCGATCGCGCCGATCATGTAGAACGCCTGCTCGGGCAGGTGGTCGTATTCGCCGGCGATAATGGCCTTGAAGCCGCGGATCGTGTCCTTGAGGGGAACGATCTTGCCGTCCTGCCCGGTGAACACTTTGGCCACGTTGAAGGGCTGGGACAGGAAGCGCTGGATCTTGCGCGCGCGGTACACGGAGAGCTTGTCTTCCTCGGACAGCTCGTCCATGCCGAGGATGGCGATGATGTCCTGCAGCTCCTTGTAGCGCTGCAGGATGGCCTGAACTCCGCGCGCCGTGTCGTAATGCTCGTCGCCCACCACCAGGGGATCGAGCTGGCGGCTGGTCGAGTCAAGCGGATCGACCGCGGGATATATGCCCAGCGAAGCGATCTGGCGCGACAGCACCACGGTGGCGTCCAAGTGCGCGAACGTGGTCGCCGGGGACGGATCGGTCAAATCGTCGGCGGGAACGTACACGGCTTGGATCGATGTGATGGACCCGGTCTTGGTCGAGGTGATGCGCTCCTGCAGCACGCCCATTTCCTCGGCCAGCGTGGGCTGGTAACCCACGGCGGAGGGCATGCGCCCGAGCAGCGCGGAGACTTCCGTGCCGGCGAGCGTGTAGCGGTAGATGTTGTCGACGAAAAACAGCACGTCGCGGCCCTTGCCGGAGGCCTGCTTCTCATCGCGGAAATATTCCGCCATCGTAAGTCCGGTGAGCGCGACGCGCAGGCGGTTGCCGGGCGGCTCGTTCATCTGGCCGTACACCATGGCCACCTTGGAATTCGCCAGGTTGTCCTTGTCGATGACGCCCGATTCGATCATCTCGTGATAGAAGTCGTTGCCCTCGCGGGTGCGCTCGCCGACGCCCGCGAACACGGACAATCCGCTGTACTGCTTGGCGATGTTGTTGATGAGCTCGAGCATGTTCACGGTCTTGCCCACGCCGGCGCCGCCGAACAGGCCCACCTTGCCGCCCTTGGCGAAGGGCACCAGCAGATCGATCACCTTGATGCCCGTGACCAGAAGATCCTGTCCGCCCGCCTGTTCGTCATAGGCCGGAGCCGGACGGTGAATGGGCAGGTACTCGGTGGTCTTGACCGGACCCCTCTCATCCTGCGGCGTGCCGAGCACGTCCATGATGCGGCCCAGGGTACCGGCGCCCACGGGCACGGAAATGCCCTTGCCGGTTCCCGTCACGGCGAGACCGCGGCGCAGACCTTCGGAGGGGCCCATCGCGATGGTGCGCACCACGCCGTCGCCCAACTGCTGCTGCACCTCGAGGGTCAGGTCCACATCATCGAGTTTGAGCGCGTCATAGATCTTGGGGATCTGATCGCGCGGGAATTCCACGTCGATGACCGCGCCGATGATTTGTACGATTTTGCCACTGGACATAATTTGATTAACCTCTCAACGGGGTTGCTGCGCAACCCCGTCCATTTAGCGGCGCTGCGCGCCGACGAAACCCAAAACCTGCACTAAACCGCTGCCGCGCCGCCGACGATTTCCGAAAGTTCTTTCGTGATCGCGGCCTGGCGGGCCTTGTTGTAAATGAGTTGCAATTCATCGATGAGCTTGCCGGCGTTGTCGGTGGCGCTCTTCATCGCCACCATGCGCGCCGCCATCTCGCAGGCGACGTTCTCGACGGCACCCTGGAAGACTTGCGACTCGATGTAGCGCATCAGGATTCCGTCCAGAATCTCGACGGAATCCGGTTCGTAGATATAGTCCCAGCGTTCCTGCAGCTCATCCTTGTCGATGGTCTGGAGCGGCAGCAATTGCGACACCAATGCCTTTTGAGTCATGGTATTGACGAACGTATTGTGCGCCAGCAGCAGCTGGTCGACCTTGGTCTCGCGATAGAAATCCAGCATGACCTTGGTGGTTCCGATCAAGTCCTTGACGTGCGGGCGGTCCCCGAGATGGGCGACCGACGCGGCGATCTCCACCCCTGAGAGGCGGCGGAAGAATTGCAGCGCCTTCGAGCCGATCAGGCACAGGTAGACCTTGGCTCCCTTGCCCTGCGCTTCGCGCACGGCGGTCAGCGTCGCCTTGAACAGATTCAAGTTCAGCGAGCCGCACAGGCCGCGGTCGGTGCTGATCACCACGATGCCGACGGATTTCACCGGCCGCTCCAAGGTGAAGGGATGCTTGTAATCCAGGTTCACCTGACGCAGGTGGCCGATCATCTTGCGGATCTTCTCGGCATAGGGGCGGGCGGCGCGCATGCGATCCTGCGCCTTGCGCACCTTGCTGGCCGCCACCATTTCCAGGGCCTTGGTGATCTTGCGGGTATTCTTGATACTCGCAATCTTGCCGCGGATTTCTTTTGCGCCTGCCATTGCCTTTGGTTGCCTCTATCCGAGAGTCGCGAAGTAGTCGTCGCAGCACTTCTTGAGACCCGCCTCCACTTCCTTGGACAGGTCCGGCTTGCCGTTGATGCCCTTCAAGAGATCCGCCTGGCTCGTTCGTGCGAAGGATTGAAGTCCCGCCTCTGTCTCGGTCACCTTGCGGCGGTCCACCTTGTCGAAGTAGCCGTTGTTGGCCGCGTACAAGGACAGCGCCATCTCGGCCACGGACATGGGAGCGTACTGCTTCTGCTTCATGAGCTCGGTGACGCGCTGACCGCGCTCGAGCTGACGGCGCGTCGCCTCGTCGAGGTCCGACGCGAATTGCGAGAATGCGGCGAGTTCGCGGTATTGGGCGAGGGCCAGGCGAATTCCGCCGCCCAGCTTCTTGATGATGTTGGTCTGCGCGGCGCCGCCGACGCGCGACACGGAGACGCCGGCGTTGATGGCGGGCCGCATGCCCGCGTTGAACAGGTCGGTTTCGAGGAAGATCTGTCCGTCGGTGATGGAAATCACGTTGGTCGGCACGAATGCCGTCACGTCGCCGGCCTGGGTTTCAATGATGGGCAGGCCGGTCAGCGATCCGGTCTTGCCCTTGACGCGGCCGTTGGTGTATTTCTCGACGTATTCCTCGTTGACCCGCGCCGAACGCTCGAGCAGGCGGGAGTGCAGGTAGAACACGTCGCCGGGATAGGCTTCGCGGCCCGGCGGGCGGCGCAGCAGCAGCGCAATCTGGCGATAGGCGACGGCCTGCTTGGACAAGTCGTCGTAAACGATGAGCGCGTCTTCGCCGTTGTCCATGAAGTACTCGCCCATGGCGCAGCCGCCGTAGGGGGCGAGGTATTGCATGGCGGCGGGCGTCGAGGCGGAGGCCGCCACGATGATGGTGTGCCCCATGGCGCCGTGCTCTTCGAGCTTGCGCACCACGTTGGCGATCGAGCTCTGCTTCTGCCCGACGGCGACGTACACGCACTTAACGCCGGTGCCCTTCTGATTGATGATGGTGTCGATGGCCACCGCGGTCTTGCCGGTCTGCCGGTCGCCGATGATGAGCTCGCGCTGGCCGCGGCCGATCGGCACCATGGAGTCGATGGCCTTGAGTCCGGTCTGCACCGGCTGGGACACGCTCTTGCGGAAAATTACGCCGGGCGCCACGCGCTCCAGGGGCGATTTCAACTTCGAGTTTACAGGGCCCTTGCCGTCGATGGGGTTGCCCAAGGCATCGACCACCCGGCCGAGGAGTTCAGGGCCCACGGGCACTTCGAGAATGCGCCCGGTGGTCTTCACCTGCGACCCTTCGGAGATGTGCTTGTAGTCGCCCAGCACCACGGCGCCGACCGAGTCGCGCTCCAGATTCAGCGCGAGGCCGAAGGTGTTGCCGGCGAATTCCAGCATTTCCCCGTAACGCGCGTCGGCCAGGCCGTGAACGCGGACGATGCCGTCGGTGACGCTGACCACGGTGCCGACATTGCGTGCCTCGGTCGCCGAGGAGAATTTGTCGATGCGCGCCTTGATCAGGTCGCTGATTTCCGATGCCTTGATGGACATAAATACTTCCTAGCTTCCCAATTCTGTTGCGAGTCGTTCCAATCGGCCTTTCAGCGAACCGTCGATGACCAGATCCCCGGCACGCACGACGGCGCCCCCCAGGAGCGAGGAGTCGACCGAATTCTGCATGCGAACCTGGCGCTTCAGGCGCGCATTCAACGCCCGCCTGAGGTTCTCCGATTGCGCCGCATCGAGCGCCACCGCGGAGGTGACCTCGACGTCCACGGTGTTCTCCACCGCCGCGCGCAGCTCCTCGTATTGCGCCGCTATTTCCGGCAGCAGCGGCAGGCGGCGGTTCTCGGCCAGCACGCGCACGAAATTCTGCATCCCGGCGTCGAGATTCGCGCCGCCTAAGTCTATGACGAGGCCTGCGAGATCCGCGGCCGTCAGGCTGGGACTCGTGCTGAGCACGGCCACGCGCGGGTCGGCGACGATCTCGGCCGCCGCCTCGAGGCCGCGGGACCATTCGGCAAAAGCCTTGGCGTCGCGCGCGTATTCGAACGCAGCTTTCGCGTAGGGCCGCGCTATGGTCGCCCGCTCAGCCACCGGCGATCTCGGCCGCCAGCTTATCCAGCAGTTCGGCGTGGGTCTTAGGGTCGATTTCACGCCCGAGCAGGCGTGAAGCGCCTTGGACCGCGAGCTTTCCCACTTCCTTGCGCAGGTCTTCGCGCGCACGCGAACTCTCGCGCGCCGCCTCGTCGCGGGCCTGGGCGACCAGCCGCTGCGCCTCGCTCGAGGCCGTACCCTTGGCCTCCTCGACGAGTTCGTTCGATCGCTTGCCGGCCATGTCGACGATCTGCGCGGCGCGATCGCGCGCCTCGCGCAGAATCTCCTTCGAGCGCTTCTCGGCTTCGTCGAGATCCTGCTGGCTCTTGCTGGCGGCGGCGAGACCCTCGGCGATTTTGCGCGAACGCTCTTCCATCGGTCCCAGGATCATCGGCCATACGACTTTCATCGTGAACCAGATGAGGACCACGAACACGAGCACCTGCACGATCAACGTGAGATTGATGTTCACTTAAGTCTCCTGACCAGCCCGGGCGCCGGCTCCAACCTTTAGTGCGTCAGCCCGGAAGTAAACGGGTTCGCGAACGTGAAGAACAGCGCGAAACCGATGCCGATCATGGCGACCGCGTCGACCAGGGCCGCCACGATGAACATTTTCACCTGCAGCATGGGGGCAAGCTCAGGCTGACGGGCGGCGCCTTCGAGAAAGCGGCCTCCGAGAATCCCGAATCCGATGGCAGTGCCGAGAGCGCCCATGCCGAAAATGATGCCGACGGCGAGCACGGTCATGGCCTGAACGTGTGCGAAATTTTCCATTCAATTCTCCTAAGCGAAACAGACACTAAACAATTGGGTGGTTATCGGACTCGAATCGTTAATGGTGTTCCTGCGCCATCGCCAAGTAGACGATCGTCAACACCATGAATATGAAGGCTTGCAGCGTAATCACAAGGAGGTGAAATACCGCCCACAAGAATGCCAATGCAAACTGCGCGACGAGCAGCGCCCAGCCGCCGGGGCTCGACAACTGCGTGACACCGTGCAGCGTGAGGGCCGCGAGCAGCAGGAAGATCATTTCGCCGGCGAACAGGTTGCCGTACAAGCGCAGGCTGAGCGATATGGGACGCGCCAGGAAGGGAACAATCTCCAGAATCAGGTTGGGGAGCACGAGCAATGCCTTGACGACGGGATTCTTCGACGTGAAGGGCTGCATGGTGAACTCGGCGATGAAGCCGCCGAGACCCTTCACCTTGATGCTGTAGTAAATGATGAGCACGAAGACGGTCAAGGACATGGCGAAGGTAACATTCAGGTCGGTGCTGGGCACCACCTTCAGATGCTCGAATCCCGCGCCGTGCGCGAGATAGGGCAACAGATCGACCGGCAAAACGTCCATGGCATTGAACAGGAACACCCAGCAAAAAATGGTCAATGCCAGCGGTGCAAGCAGCTTGTTGGTGCCGTGGAAGCTGTCCTTGACCTGCTGGTCGACGAACTCGACGACGAATTCCACGAATGCCTGAAATCCTCGAGGCACCCCGGACGTTGCCTTGCGGGCCGCAAGATAGAACGAGCCGGCGAACAACACCGCGAGCGCCACTGAAAAGAACACTGTGTCCAGGTGGATGACGTGGAAATCCAGTATCCCCTTCGGTTCCTGGTTGGACAGGAACGTCAAGTGGTGAAGAATGTACTCATTCGCGGTGGTGGGCTGTTCTGCTGCCATTTATTTTCTTACGCGATCGTTCGCCTCGGATTCAATTTACTCGTCCATATCCGCGCGCCGGGGACCGCCGCCGCCCAAGGGCGGCAGCGCATTAGCCAGCGCAATCCAGAACACGAAGAAGGTCGCGACATACGTGCCGAGCATGGCCAGCGGTACCACCTTCATCGTCTTCAACACCGCCACGAACAGCACGATCACCACCGCCATCTTGGCGGTTTCGCCCACGAAGAACTTCCGCACCATGCGCTGCGGGTCCGTGGCCGACCGGCCGCCAAATCCGAGCGTCGCCATGGCAAGGCTCGCGATCGTACTGATGCCGCCCCCCAACACTGCGGAAAGCGCAGCATGAGAATCAGCTATCAGCCACGCCACGAGCGCGCACATCAAGGTCACGGCCGCCTGGCCCAGCACGACGCTGAGAGCCAGCCGCCGCGCGAGGGCGAAGTCGATCGCGATCACGTTATATCCCGCTCGTGGGGCGAGGCTCGCCATCCCTCAGCCGGGAGAGCGAACGACGCTTTATACAATGCCGTATCGCCGGTGAACCCAAGATCCACCCGCGTGGCCTGCTTGGCTACCGGCCAAAACAAGCCGCGGCATTATAGAGATGGGGCCCCGCTGCATCAAGGCGTTTGCGGTCCGGATTTTTTGGCCCGTTTTTACTGAATGTGGCCCAGGATGCCCTCGAGCTCATCCAAGCTGTTGTAGCTCACCACCAGCTTGCCCTTGCCCGACGAGGTGTGCTGGAACGCCACTTTGGCGCCCAATTTATCGGCTAATTCGCGCTCCAGACGCGAAATATCCGGATCGGCCGCCGGCGCTTCCTGGGCGGCGGGGTGGGGGTTGATGATGCGGCGCACCAATGCTTCGGTGTCGCGCACCGACAGAGACTTCTTGGCCACCAGGCCCGCCACCTCGATTTGTTGGCGGCGAGAGGTCAGGCCCAGCAGCGCCCGGGCATGGCCCATTTCAATGCGGCGCTGCTCCAGCAACTCCTTGACCTCGTCGGCCAATTCCATGAGGCGCAGCAAATTGCTCACCGCGGCGCGGGAGCGGCCGACCGCTTCGGCCGCCGCTTGGTGAGTCAGGCCGAATTCCTCGGTCAAGCGCAGCAAGGCGCGCGCCTCTTCCAGGGGATTCAAGTCTTCGCGCTGAATATTCTCGATGAGCGCCATGGAAACGGCCGCCTCGTCGGGAACGTCGCGAATCACGGCCGGAATCTCGGTTAAGCCCGCCATCTGCGCCGCCCGCCAACGCCGCTCACCGGCAATGATTTCGTAGCGTTGCGATTCGCCGGGCACGCGGCCGCCCACGGGGCGCACCAGAATGGGCTGCACCAGGCCTTGCGATTTGATGGAATCCGCAAGTTCCTGCAGGGTTTCGGTGCGCATATCGACGCGCGGCTGGAATTTGCCCCGCTGCAGCAAGTCGAGCGGCAGGCTCGCCAAACGGTCGCCGGCCAGCACGGGCGGAGGTTCGAACGCGGACGCGCCGGCGCGCCGCGCGAGCAAAGGGCTCAACTCAGCAAGGCCACGACCCAAAGACGGCTTTTTCCCGGACATGCAATCGATTATACGGGGGCGGAAGGCACATCGGGGGGTACATCCGGGGGCGCATCAGGGGCAGAAGGCGCATCGGGGGCGGCCGACAGATCGTCGCGGCGAATCATCTCTCCGGCGAGCGCGAGGTAGGCGAGCGCGCCGCGCGATTCCTTGTCGTGAAACAGCACGGGCCTGCCGAAACTGGGAGCCTCGGCCAGGCGCACATTGCGAGGAATCACGGTGCGGAACACCTTGGCGCCGAAATGCTGGATCAACTGCGCGGACACTTCGTTCGCGAGATTGTTGCGCGGGTCGAACATGGTGCGCAGCAGTCCTTCGATTTCCAGTTCGGTATTGATGCTGCCCCGGATCTGATCGATGGTCTGCACCAAGGAGCTCAAGCCCTCGAGGGCGTAGTACTCGCATTGCATCGGGACCATCACCGAATCCGCCGCCACCAGCGCGTTCAATGTCAGCATGTTGAGCGCCGGCGGGCAGTCGATGAGAATCACGTCGAAGTCCTCGCGCACGGGCTTCAGCGCATTGCGCAGTTTGAACTCCCGGCCCGTGATCATGCCGAGCAGCCGAACTTCGGCCGCGGTGAGATCCTGATTGGACGGCATGAGCATGAAGCCGCCGTACTCGACGGGCACCAGCGCTTCCATCGCCGCACACTCGCCCAGCATCACGTCGCAGCTGGTGCGCGGTTGCGCGTGTTTGTCGATTCCGCATCCCATCGTGGCGTTTCCCTGCGGATCGAGATCGATCAGCAGCACGCGCCGTTTGGTGGCCGTCAGCGAGGCGGCCAGATTGACCGCGGTGGTGGTCTTTCCGACTCCGCCCTTTTGATTCGCGACTGCGATGACCCGCTTCATGGTTTGCTCGATGCCGCTTTGGTCGGTGACAGTTCCACAAGATGCCGTTCGTCGTCCAGCCCCGGCACCCGGAGCCGGTGCACCGCGACCACTCGAAAGGACTTGGGCAGGGCGGAGATCTCCTCGTCCGGCCGCTTTCCCTTCATCGCGAGCAGGCGCCCGCCCGGAGCGCATAAATGCCCGGCATAGGCCGCGAAATCGGCCAGCGACGACAGGGCCCGCGCCGTCACTGTATCGAAAAGTTCGAAGGGTCTATAGCTTTCCGCGCGCTCGTGCACCACTTCCACATTGTCGCACCCCAGCTGCTGCGCGGTGCGTTCGGCGAACCGGGCCTTCTTTCCGGTAGCCTCGATGAGGGTGAAGCTGCGCTGCGGATTGACGATGGCGAGCGGCAGCCCCGGAAAGCCCGCTCCGGTGCCGACGTCGGCGACGCGATTGCCGCGCAGATAGGGCTCGAGGCTCAGGCTGTCGAGCACATGCTTGCGCAGCATTCCTAAGCGGTCGCGAATGGCCGTCAAATTGAATTGCGCGTTGCCGAGTTCAAGCTCATCCATGAGCTTGAGCAGCGCTTCGGACTGAGTTGGGTTCAACGCCACCCTCAAGTCGCGTGCGCCCGCGGCGAGCAATTCCCGTTCGGATTCTCGGTTCACGGACTCGGAACCTAAGTCTCTGGAAGGCCGTCGAGGACGATGGACAGGGTCGCCTCTTCATCGAAGCGAGCGTTGAAACGAACGGCGCCGTCGCTTCCCTCGCAGGTGTCGCTGCCGGGCGCGCCGCCGCTTGGGCCTCCCCCGCCGGGCGCAGCGGCGTCCGCCGGTGCCGGTGTTGCGTGCCGCAGCCAGTCCTCGCAGGCGGCCGCGAATGTGCCGGCCGGCTGCGGATCGCTCAAGCGCAAGGATGCTTGAACGCGCGACAGGCGGTCGTGCTTGAAGCACAGCAAGTACTCCTCCGGGATGCTCCCGATGAAGCGCGGCGCGGGGCCATCGGGGGCGTAGCACTCGGCATCATCGCCCGCGCCGGTGCCGTGCGCCTCGTCTCGAAACAGCAGTACCTCGTGAAGCGTCAGAGGAATGTCCTTGAGCACGCTGCCGAAGGGCGCGACCAAGAGAACATGCCAATCGTAGGCGGCGTCCGCCGAGGGACGAGCGGCAGGTTGTGTCGCGCCCGCGGGCGCCGTCGCATGCTCGGGCGACGGCGCTCGAACGGCGGCTGAATGACAGGCCGTCAGGACCGCAAGCGCCGCCGCGGGCAACCATGGACGCAGCAGACCTAAGTCGCGCTCGCGCATCAGGCCTTGCCTAGGCTGTTCGCGAGGCTCTCGAGTTCGGCGGCGGCGTCCGGGTCTTGCGGCCGATTTCGCTCCAGAACGCCCGAGAGCGCCCGCGCGGCCGGTTCCCTCAGTTTGGCCAGCGCGCTGGCATAATGAATTCGCCAGTCCGCGATGAGTTCATGCTCGAAGGAGTCGTAGTCCCGGCCGTTGACGACGGCGTCGACGACCATGGCGCAGACGGCGAGCTGCTGCACCCGGCTCCAGGACAACGAGGATGCAGAGTTGCCTTCGGCAAAGCAGCGGCGCAGGTACGCGGGCGGATCGGCGCTCGCGATGTCGTCGAGCTGATCGCCGATGTCGTAGGATTTCAGCAGGTGCTCGTAGGCTGCCATTCGAACCATTATGCGTCTGACGTGAGAACATAGGAAATGACTCGAATTTATATATGGTCGTTCGCGGCGGCGCTGCTTGCGTGCGCAGCCGCAGCAGCAGCAGCCGCGGCCGCGGCCGGACCGCCCACCCGGATCGAGCGCGGCAACCTGACCTTTGAAAATATTCCCGAACCCCCGGCGGAGCTCACGGCGAAGCTGAATGCCTACCTGAGTGCGCGCCAGACGACACCGCTCGGCTTCTCGCCCAAGGGTCAGCTGTTGATTTCCACACGCTTCGGCGATGTCGATCAGTTGCATCTGGTGGAACGCCCGGGGGGCGACCGCCGGCAACTCACTTTTTTCAACGAACCCATCACGCAGGCGGCGTTTTCGCCCGATCCGCTGCGCAGCGCCTACGTCTACCTCAAGGACGCGGGCGGCAACGAGAACGCCCAGCTGTACTACCAGCGATTGGGCGAGCCCAGCCAGAAGCTGCTCAGCGACGGCAAGTCGGTGAACGGCGCCCCCGTTTGGTCGAACGCGGGCCGCGAAGTCGCGTTCTTCAGCACCGCTCGCGACGGCGTGAGTCATGACATCGACATCGTCGACCCGGAGACGGGTTCCCTGCCGCGGCTCGCCGTCACCGGGGACACCGGCGACTGGTATCCGCTCGATTGGTCGCCGGACGACCGCAAGCTCCTCGTGCTCAAGTCGGTGTCGATTTCCGAGGCGTATCTGTACGTGGTGGATCTGTACAACGGGCAAAAACGCGAGGTCGAGCCCTCGACGTCGAAGGTCGGGATTGCCGGCGCCAAATTCTCGCGCGACGGGCAGGGTGTGTACCTGATATCGGACCGCGACAGCGAGTTCCTGCAGCTGCGCTACGTGAACCTCTTCACGGCCGAGAAGAACGTCGTCTCCGGCCGTCTTCCCTCCGATGTCGAGGAATTGGCGATTTCACGCGACGGCCGCTATCTCGCCTACACCGTCAACGAGGGCGGAGCCGGGAAGCTCAACGTACTCGATCTGCGTTCTCACCAGGATCTCATCCCGCCGAAGCTTCCCCCCGGGGGAGTCATCGGCTCCTTGAGTTTCGACGCGGAGGGCAATCGACTGGCATTCGGCTACGCCGCACCCAATCGGCCGCGCGATGCCTTCGTTCTCGACATCGCGGCGAATCGCCTGGAGGCGTGGACCATGAGCGAGGCGGGAGCGGTCGATCTGTCGAAGTTCGTCGCGCCGCGGCTCACGCAATATCCGACCTTCGACCGCACGGACGGTCAGTCGCGGCAAATTCCGGTGTATATCTACGAGCCGGCCTCTCCAGGGCCGCACCCGGTTCTGATCGTCTTGCACGGCGGCCCGGAATCGCAGTTCCGTCCCGCCTTCGATCCCTGGCTGGAGTACGTGGTCAATGAGCTGGGGTTTGCCGTGGTCGCTCCCAATGTGCGCGGCTCGTCCGGATACGGCAGGACCTACTTGGCGCTCGACAACGGCATGCTGCGCGAGGATGCGGTCAAGGACGTCGGCGCGCTCCTGGTGTGGCTCGGCCTGCAAAAGGCCTATGACCCGAAGCACGTGGTGGTCTCCGGGGGATCCTACGGCGGCTATCTTGCGCTCGCGGCGCTGGTGAATTTCAGCGATCGCCTGCGCGGCGGCGTCGACGCGTCGGGCATTTCCGACTTCGTCAGCTTTTTGAGCAACACGGCACCGTACCGGCAGAATCAGCGCCGCGCGGAGTACGGCGACGAACGCGATCCCGACATGCGGGCCTACCTGAGACGCATTTCCCCGCTGACGAACGCCGAACGCATTTCGCGGCCCCTGCTCGTCGTACAAGGCAGGAACGATCCACGCGTGCCGGCCAGCGAAGCCGATCAGATCGTCAATCGAGTGCGCGCGAAGGGAGGCGAGGTTTGGTACCTACAAGCCGCGGACGAAGGCCACGGCTTTCGAAAGAAGCCGAACCGCGAAGCCTACTTCCGGACATTCTCGGAGTTCCTCACCCGCGTGAATCACTGAGCCCGTCCGCGTCCTCGCGTCCGCGCCCCGCTACTTGCTGTGGGTGGTCGCCGTGGCCAGGGGCGAGGATTGCCTGGCGAAATATGCCGCGGCGATTCTGACGTCCTCGTCGCTGGTGAGCAGCTGCGCCATGCCGTCCATCACCACATTCTTGCGGCGGCCGTTGCGATACGCCACCAGTGCCTGCTCCAGGTAATCGACGTGCTGACCCGCGAGCACCGCGGGCTTCGGCGTCAGCGGCGCATCGACCCCGAGTCCGTTCTCGCCGTGGCAGGCAACACACGCGGCCACCTGTTTCGGAACCGTTCCGTTCACCGCGGCGGTCGCCTTCACAGGCTCGGCACCCTGCAGGTAGGCCGCGATATCCTCGATGTCCTGATCGGACAGGGACGCGGCCTGCGCATGCATGGTGGCGTGCGGCCGCTCGCCGCTGCGGTACTCTTGCAGCGCCGCGACGATGTAGGACGCATGCTGGTGACGGAGCATGGGAACGCTGTAGTCCGGATAGGCGTTCCTGTAGTTGTCGATGCCGTGGCAGCCGTAGCAGGTGTAGAACTTCTTCTCGCCCTGTGCCGGATCGCCGGCGGCATGCGCACCAGAAACCCAACTCAAGGCGAGCGCCGTGCCTGCAAGCCAGCCCAAGCCATTCAATCGAGAAAGCATCTAATTCTCCGAGCCGCTTAGGTCCAAATGAGCGCTGATGTTAAAGAGTGGGCGGACAAATTGCCACTCGCGCTACAGAACGTCGGCCAAGTCCTGCAAAAAGCCTGGATCCGTGGGCTTCATCCCCGACGGGTAGCGGCAAACCACCCGCCCGCTGCGATCGATCAAAAATTTCTCGAAATTCCAGCCGATGTCTCCGGGAAAGCCGTTCTCCTCGGCGGTCAGCCACGCATACAGCGGGTGCCGGTGCGCGCCGTTGACCTCGATTTTCGCGGACAGGGGGAAGGTCACGCCATAGGTGAGCGTACAGAAGCTCTGAATCTCCGCGGCCGAGCCGGGCTCTTGCGCGCCGAATTGATTGCAGGGAAAACCCACCACGGTGAAATTCTTCTCCGCGAGCTCTTGGTAGAGTTCTTCGAGACCCGTGTACTGCGGCGTATACCCGCACTTGCTCGCGACGTTCACCGCCAAGGCCACCTTGCCGCGCAGCGCGCCGAGAATATCCGGTGTGCCGTCGAGACCCGCCACCTTGAAATCGAAAAATGCCATCGGCGCCTCCTTAACGCTCAAGCCGCGCGATCGCGCTTTCTCAAGTGCACCAGCAGCAGCGACACCGCCGCCGGCGTGAGGCCGGGGATCCGCGCGGCCTGGCCCAATGTTTCGGGCCGCACGTCGCGAAGCCGCTGGCGGGCTTCGTTCGACAGTCCGCTGACTTCGCTGTAATCGATGTTCTCCGGGAGACGCAATTCTTCGTGGCGCTGGTGACGGTCGATTTCGTCGCGCTGACGCTTGAGGTAGCCGGAATATTTGGCCTGCACCTCGATCTGCAACTTCACCTGCTCGGCGAGGCGCTCATCGCCGCGCCAGGCCTGCGCCTCGGCGGCGGGAGCCGCCAGAGCCAAATCATCGTAATTGAGCTCCGGGCGGCGCAGGAGATCCAAGGCATGCGCTTCGCGGGCGAGCGGCGAGCCGAGCTTGGCCAACAGCTGAGAATCGACGTCGGCCGGATGAACGACGGCCGCCGTCAGACGCGACACCTCGTCCGCCACCGCGGCGCTCTTGCGCTCGAAGAACGCCCAGCGCTCATCGTCGACCAACCCCAAAATCCGGCCCTGCGCGGTGAGGCGCAGATCCGCATTGTCTTCGCGCAGGCTCAGGCGGTACTCGGCACGGCTGGTGAACATCCGGTAGGGCTCCGGGGCGCCGCGGGTCGCCAAGTCGTCGACCAGCACGCCGATATAGGCCTCGCATCGCGCGGGCCACCATGCCTCCTGACCGCGGGCGAAGCGCGCGGCGTTGGCGCCGGCGAGCAGGCCTTGAGCGGCGGCCTCTTCGTAGCCGGTGGTGCCGTTGATTTGGCCGGCAAAAAACAATCCGGATATGAACTTGTTTTCGAGACTGTGTTTGAGGTCGCGGGGATCGAAGAAATCGTACTCGATGGCGTAGCCCGGCCGCGTGATGTGCGCGCTCTCGAATCCGCGGATGGTGCGCACGAACTCGACCTGCACGTCGAAGGGAAGGCTGGTGGAGATGCCGTTGGGATAGATCTCGTGGGTGCAGAGACCCTCGGGCTCGACAAAGATCTGATGCGAGTGCTTGTCCGCGAATCGCACCACTTTGTCTTCCACCGACGGACAGTAGCGCGGGCCGACGCCTTCGATCAATCCAGTGAACATGGGCGATCGATCGGTTGCGCCGCGAATGATGTCGTGGGTGCGCTCGTTGGTCGCCGTGATGTGGCAGGGCAACTGTCGCGGATGCATGCCGCGAGTTCCCAAGTAGGAAAAGACAGGCCGAGGATCGTCGCTGTGCTGTTCGCGCATCGCTGAAAAATCGACGCTGCGGCCGTCGATGCGCGGCGGCGTGCCGGTCTTCAAACGGCCGACGCGCAATTTCAATTCCCGCAAACGCGCCGCCAGGTGCATCGACGGCGGGTCGCCGGCGCGGCCGCCGGCATGGCTCTCGAGGCCCACGTGAATCCTGCCGCCCAAGAACGTACCTACGGTGAGCACCACGGCGCGCGCCCGCAATTCGATGCCGCTCTGCGTGAGGACACCGGCCGCGCGTTCGCCCTCGATCAAAAGGTCGGCCGCCTCTTGCTGAAAAAGCGTCAAATTGACCTGAGTTTCGAGCATGCGTCGGATCGCGCTCTTGTAGAGCTGCCGATCGGCTTGCGCACGCGTGGCGCGCACCGCGGGTCCCTTGCTGGAGTTCAATGTGCGGAACTGGATCCCGGCCTGGTCGGCCGCGACCGCCATCGCGCCTCCCAGCGCATCGATCTCTTTGACCAAGTGACCCTTGCCGATGCCGCCGATGGCCGGGTTGCAGCTCATCTGCCCCAAGGTCTCGATGTTGTGCGTCAACAGGAGGGTGCGACGTCCCATGCGAGCGGCCGCCAGGGCCGCCTCGGTACCGGCATGGCCGCCGCCGACCACGATCACGTCGTATTCAGTACCGAACCGCATCTGGCTGAATCCATTCGATTTTCAAGGGGCGCCACTCTACCACCGGGAGGGGTGGTTGACAGCAGTCGTATTTTGCGGATAATTGCTGCCCAGGCAGTATTCTATCAAAGCAGTTATCTACTCAGGCAGTAATTGCCGAGGCATTAAATGTCCAAGCAGCATTATCAGGTATCGACTTACCGGGCACAGAACAGCATTGGCTACCTGACCAAGCGCGCGCATGCCCTGATGTTGGATGTGATGGAGCCGCTGCTGGAGGAGCGGGGGTTCTCATTCGTCCAGTACGTCATCTTGTCGTGGTTGCGGGATGGCATCGCCGTCAACCCCAAGGATATTTGCGTCCAGTACCGGCATGACAGCGGCGCTCTCACCCGGGTCATCGACCAATTGGCGGAGCGCGGTCTGCTCGAGCGTGTGCGCCGAGACCGCGACCGGCGCAAGGTTGAGTTGCAGCTGACGCCGGCCGGCCGCGAGGCCATCGAGAGCATCATCCCGCTGGTGGTGGAGAAGCTCAATCTGGCACTCGCGGATTTCAGCAGCGAGGAAGTACAGGAACTGTTGCGCCTGCTCATCAAGCTCAATACCACGCTGCAATCGGGCGCCGCCCATCGCGCGGCTGCGGCAGTCGACGCGGACGCTTGAGCCATGTCTCGCCTCAAGATCTTGCTATTGCTGGGTTCCGTCGTCTTCGCAGGGTGTGTCCTGCCGCCGAAGGAAGCGCCGCGCCCACGCCAGCTCGCCGGTGATGCCGTCGGGCTGACCGGCGCGGCGACGGCGCCGGCCGCCGACGCTTGGTGGGATTCCTTTCAAGACCCGCAGCTCGATCGATTGATTCGGTTGAGCGCCAAGGACAATCCCACCCTGGCGCAGGTCAATGCCCGCGTCGGCGAAGCCCTGGCCCAGGCGCAATCGGTCCACGCCGGATTGCTGCCGAGCGCCAACCTCGATGCAAGCGCGCTGTACCAGCGCGCCCCGGACAACTACCTCATTCCTCCGCCCCTCGCCGGGCACAGCTTCTGGATGGGTCAAGCGGGGGCGAGCTTGGGCTGGGACCTGGATTTCGGGGGACGCCAGGCCGATGCCCTGCGCCGCGCACAGAATCTGACAGGGTCCGCCCGGCTGGATGTGGACAATGCGCGGCTCATGCTGGCCGGCGCCGTCACCCAGGCCTACGTCGAGCTGTATCGTGAATACCTTCTTGCGGATATTGCGGAGCGGTCCGAGGCCCAGCGCCAGGACATCGTCAATATCACGCGCCGCCGCGTTGCCGCCGGGCTCGATACTCAACTCGAATTGCGGCAAGCCGAGGGCCAGTTGCCGCAGGCGCGCGTCGCGCGGGCGCAGGCTCGAGCGGCCGCGGACCTTGCGGTCCATCAGCTCGCGACGCTGACCGGACAGGGTGCCGAAGCCTACGCATCCATCCAGCGACCGGCGCTGCAGGTGCAAGCGGCCTTGCCGGTGCCGGCGGCTCTGCCCATCAACTTGCTGGCGCGGCGGCCCGATGTGCTGTCGGCGCGGCTCTCGGTGGAGGCGGCCGATGAGGGACGCCTGGCGGCCAAGGCGGCGTTCTATCCGGACGTGAGTTTGCGGGCGCTGGCCGGCATCGGGGCGTTCGGCATGAACAATCTGGTGCAGTGGAGTGCGCGGGGATACGGCGGCGGTCCCTTGGTTTCGCTGCCGCTCTTCGACGGCGGCCGGCTGCGCGCGGAATATCGAGGCAGCGAAGCGCAGCTCGACGGCGCGATCGCAAGCTACAACGACACCGTACTGCATGCCGTGCAGCAGACCGCCGATCAGATCACGCGGCTCGACGCCCTGGCCCGCGAGCAGGTCGATCAGCAGCAGACGCTCGAATCCAATGAGGCGGCCTACCGATTGGCCGAGGAGCGCTATCGGGCGGGGCTCGCGAGCTATCTGACCGTGCTCAACGCGGAAACCCAGGTACTCGCCGCGCGCCAGGGAATGGTGGATATCCAGACGGGCCAGGTCGTCGCACGAGTGACCCTGCTGCTCGCGGTGGGCGGCAGCTTCGATCCGCAGCGCGCCGAAAATTCTTCCGGAATTCTGACGAGGACAGTTCCATGAACACGCAAGAACCCAAATCCCCCAAATCCGCAGGGCAGGCACGCCGTTTGGGATTGCTCGGAATCGGCGCCGCCGTCGCGCTCAGCGGCTTGGGTGCCCTGGGGTACTGGTTTTTCGACGGCCGATTCTACGAGTCCACCGACGACGCTTACGTCAACGGCGACGTGGTGCAGATCACCAACGAAGTGCCCGGCACCGTGATCGCCCTGAACGTGGACGACACGCAACCCGTCCAAGCCGGACAACCCTTGCTCGAGCTCGACCCGGCGGATGCGAAGATCGCCCTGGCCAATGCGGAGGCGGATCTGGCCCGCGCCGTGCGCCAGGTGCGCGGGCTGTTCGCGCAGGGCAAGGAATTGCACGCCCAGATCGAACAGCGGGAACAGGCCGCGCGCACCGCCGACGATGACTTGAAGCGGCGCGGCGGGCTGATCGCCGACGGCGCCATTTCCGCCGAGGAGCTTTCGCATGCGCGCGACGCGGTGACCACCACTCGCGCAAACGTCGCCGCCGCCCAGCAGCAAATGAGCCAGACCATCGCGCAAATCGACGGCACGACCATTGCGGATCATCCGCAGGTGCTGGCCGCCGCCGCCGCCGTGCGCAACGCCGCGCTCGCCCTGCACCGCACGCTGCTGACCTCGCCGGTCAGCGGCATGATCGCCAAGCGCTCCGTGCAAGTGGGGCAGCGGGTGGCGGCAGGAACGCCGCTCCTCGCGGTGGTGCCGCTCGACGATGTGTGGATCGACGCCAACTTCAAGGAGGGACAACTCGAGCGCATGCGCACCGGTCAACCGGTGACGGTGCACACCGATGTGTACGGCCGCCATGTGAGCTACCACGGTCATGTGGTCGGCATCGCCGCGGGCAGCGGCAGCGCCTTTGCGCTGCTGCCGGCGCAAAACGCCTCGGGTAATTGGATCAAGATCGTGCAGCGCCTGCCGGTACGCATTCTTCTCGATCCGGCAGAGCTCAAAGCGCATCCGCTGCGCGTCGGACTGTCGGCAGCGGTCAGCGTGGATCTGCATGACACATCGGGCCCGCTCATGACCACGGCCGTGCGCAGTGTGCCGCAACCGACGCAGGCGAGCGCGGGCGATGACCCCGCGGTGGACGCGAGAATCGCGGCCATCGTCGCCGACAATGCCGGCCCCAAGGCGCACGAGCCGGCGCGGCTGGCACGAGCCAAGGGGAAAGCGAGCGGCGAGGTCGACTCATCGGTGGTGGCCGCCGGATCGTGAGCGCGAATCCCGCCATCGCATTCCCGGCCCCCGCGCTCATCGGCAGCCGCAAGGCGCTGACCGCGGTGGCGCTCGCGCTCGGCACCTTCATGCAGGTGCTCGACACATCCATCGCGAATGTGTCCATCCCGACCATCGCCGGTAATTTGGGTGTGAGCTCCGATCAGGGTACCTGGGTGATCACATCCTTTGCGGTGGCCAACGGCGTGTCGGTGCCGCTCACCGGCTGGCTCATGCAGCGCTTCGGCGTGGTGCGCACCTTCGTCGTCTCGGTGGTGTTGTTCACGATTGCCTCCCTGCTTTGCGGTCTTGCCTGGAGCCTGCCGTCGCTGATTGCGTTCCGCGTGCTGCAGGGCGCGGTATCGGGTCCCATGATCCCCGGCAGCCAGGCGCTCCTGATCAACGTATTCGGTCCCGCCAAGCGCCATTCGGCCCTGGCCCTGTGGTCGCTGACCACATTGATCGCGCCCATCGCCGGACCCCTGCTCGGCGGCTACATCTCGGACAACTATGTGTGGCCGTGGATTTTTCTGATCAACGTGCCGGTGGGGATCTTCTGCGCGATTCTGTGCTGGAACAATCTCAAGTCCCAAGAGACGCCGACTCAGAAGCTGCCCATCGATCGCGTGGGTCTCATGCTGCTGTTCGTGTGGGTGGGCGCTCTGCAGATCCTGCTCGACAAGGGCAAGGACCTGGACTGGTTCCACTCGACGTTCATCGTGGTCTTGGGACTCATCACCGTCATCGCCTTCGCCGCGTGGCTGGTGTGGGAGCTGACCGACAAACACCCCATCGTGGACCTGAGCCTGTTCAAATCGCGGAGCTTCACGCTCGGCACCGTCGCGCTGTGCCTGGGCTACGCCGTGTTCTTCGGCAACATCGTGCTCATGCCGCTGTGGCTGCAGAGCTACCTGGGCTACACGGCCACCTGGGCCGGCCTGGTCTCCGCTCCGAGCGGCGTGACCGCGGTGCTGACCTCGCTCATGATCGGACGCCTGATGCGCCGCTTCGATCCGCGGGTCCTCGCGGCAACGTCCTTCGGTTTCTACGCCGCCTCTTATTTCATGCGCGCCGGGCTCACCCCCGATGCCAGCTTCATCGCGTTCATGGCGCCGCAGCTGGTACAGGGGTTCGCCATGGGATTGTTCTTCGTCAGCATGCTGGCGGTGGTCTTCGATGGCCTGCCGGCGCACAAGATCCCCGCGGCGTCCGGCCTGTCGAATTTCCTGCGCATCACCGCCGGCAGTTTCGCCACCTCGCTGACCACGACGATGTGGGATCGCCGTGAGGCGCTGCATCAGACGCGCCTCGCCGACGCCGTCAACGTGTACGCGCCCGCCTACCAACAGGCGCTCGGGCAAATGCACCAGTTCGGGCTGAGCGATCAGGGGGCCGCCGGCACGATGACGCGGGCCCTGATCGGGCAGAGTTACCTGCTGTCGTCGCTTGACCTGTTTTATCTGTCCGGTTGGGCTTGCGTGGCGCTCATTCCCCTGTGCTTCCTGGTCCGCCGGCCCGCCGGCGGCGCCGCGGTGACCGTGGCAGCGGATTAGCTGCGGCAATTAGCTGCGGCTTGAACTTTACATTGCGACAATATATTGTCTCTTAAGGCTGTTTACAGACAATGTATTGGTGACATATGCAAAGCCGCGCTCTTAGTCAGCTTGCCAAGCCCGTGGGCGAAGACCTGCGTCGCATCGGGGACCTGATTCGCGGCGCCCGAGCTCGCCGAGGCTTCACGCAGGCCGACCTCGCTGAACGGCTGCGGGTCAGCCCTACGACCGTACGAGCAGCCGAGAAAGGCGACCCGAAGGTTGCGGCGGGGATTCTGGTCAGCCTCCTTTGGGTGCTCGGAATTGGCTCAATCAGCAAGAGCCTGGCAGATCGGTCCGAGCTGCAACATGCCCCGCAGACCAAACAACGCGTAAGAACTCAGAAGAGCCTCGATGATTTCTGAGGCATTTGTCTGGGTCTATCTCCCGAAGCACGCCGAACCGGTCGTGTGCGGGCGCCTGTTCGCCAGGGAGGACGGCGCGTACTCCTTCGTTTACGGCCGCAGCTATCGAGACCGAGAGGACTCAATCCCCCTCACTCCCGACACGATGCCGCTCGGTGCGAATATCTTCACCGGTCGTCGCTCGGGCGCGCTGCCGGGTCCGATACGCGACGCCAGCCCGGATGCCTGGGGGCGCTACGTCACGGAGTACCGCCGTGGCGGAGCACCTCTTGATGAGCTCGATGTGCTCTTGAGCGGGGACGGCGACCGCATTGGCGCGCTCGCGTTTTCGAACTCGGCAACTGAGTGCCGGGCAGCAGAGTCGCCCCCCGTCACTCTTGCCGACATGGAGGCCGCGGCGCGTGGCGTGCAGGAGGGCAAACCTCTGCCGCAAGAATTGGTCGACGCCTTGTTGCATGGGACCAGTATCGGCGGGGCACGGCCCAAAGCGATCATCTCCGTGGACGGTGGTCATTGGATCGCGAAATTCAGCTCGGCGACCGATCAATACCGCGTGGTGCGCTGGGAGGCGGCAACACTCAGCCTGGCACGAGCGGCCGGCATCAGGGTGCCCAAACATCGGCTTGAACAAGTGAACGGACGCGACGTACTGCTCGTGGAGCGCTTCGATCGAGAGAGCACGCATGGAGTCCGCAGACACCTGATGCTCAGCGCGCTTACGCTCCTTGATCTCGATGACACCGAAGCTGCCCTTGCCTCGTATCCCGATCTGAGTGAGGTCCTGCTGCGCTTCGCGCGCGACCCCGCGGCCGATCGCGCCGAGCTCTTTCGGCGGATGGTCTTCAACATTCTCGTTGGAAACGAGGATGACCACGCAAAGAACCACGCATGCTTCTGGGACGGCACCCACCTTCGATTGACGCCTGCCTACGACCTGGTACCGCAACGGCGCGTAGGCATGGAAGGTCGGCAGGCGATGATCGTCGGAGCACTAGGCTCAGGCGGCCGGGTATCCACCCTCGCCAACGCCTTCACCAGTGCCCACCGATTTGGGCTCGACCCGGATGAAGCAGGCGTCATCGCGGAGGGCGTTCTTCGTGCGGTGCGTGAACAATGGGAGCAGTGTTTCGTTGATGTGCAGGTACCCCGGAACGAAATCGACGCGCTGAGGGGTACATCTGTCTTGTCGCCGCTCGCCGTAGGGAACCTAACGCCCTTCTCCCGCAACTAAGCGTTTAGCCCGACGTTTCCGCGGAAACGTCGGATTGACCGACTGGTGGACCATAGACGTTGCCGCGGAAACGTCGCCGGAGCTTCCAAATGAGCAGACCCGTACGTGCGCACGCAGCCGCGCTGATCGCGGCGACCGTCCTGATCGGCGGCATAACCTGCGGCGAAACCGGCGCCTTCGCGGCCGGCGCCGTGCAGATCGGCCAGCCGGCACCCGAGTTCACCGCCACCGACAGCAAGGGGGCGCCTGTCTCCTTGAGCCAGTACCGCGGCAAGGTCGTCGTTCTGGAGTGGACCAACGCCGATTGCCCCTATACGCACAAGCACTACGCCAGCGGCAATATGCAGAGCCTCCAGTCGCTCGCTCAAAAGAACGGGGTGGTCTGGCTGAGCGTGATCTCTTCATCGCCGGGCAAGCAGGGTTACGTCAATGGACCCGGCGCGGACGCGCTCACGGTGTCGCGCGGCGCCTCGCCGACGGCGGTATTGCTCGATCCGTCGGGAACTCTCGGCCGCCTGTACGGCGCAAAAACCACGCCGCATATGTTCGTCATCGACAAGAACGGCGCCCTGCAATACATGGGCGGCATCGACAGCCTGGCCACCGCGGATGCGGGCGACATTCCCAATGCCGAGCCCTATCTCAAGGAAGCCATGCTGGCGGTGACGGAGGGCCACCCGGTTGCCCACGCCGTCACTCGGCCCTACGGCTGTTCGGTCAAGTACTGACGGCGATGGGAATGCCGGCGAACTTGCCGGCCCAGGCCTTGGGTCCGGTGTCGTGCACGGACACTCCGTCCGAGCTCACGGCCACGGTGACCGGCATGTCGCGCACCTCGAATTCATACACGGCCTCCATGCCGAGCTCGGGGAAGGCCACGATGCGGCTGCCGCGGATGGCATTGGACACGAGAAACGCGGCGCCGCCGACGGCGATCAAGTAGGCGGAACGGTGCCTGGCGATGGACGCGACCGTCTCGGGTCCACGCTCGGCCTTCCCCACCATCGCGAGCAGGCCGGCCTTGCCGAGCATGGTGTCGGTGAACCGATCCATGCGATTGGCCGTGGTCGGACCGGCCGGCCCCACGGCTTCCGTGCCGACAGGATCGACCGGCCCCACGTAATAAATCACGCGGCCATGAAAATCCAAACCCTCGGGCAGAGGTTGGCCGGCATCCAGCAAGGCGCAAATGCGCTTGTGAGCGGCGTCGCGGCCGGTCAGAAGTTTTCCGGAAAGCAGCAGCCGCTCGCCGGGCTTCCAGCCGGCAATCTCTGCCTTGCTCAATCCGTCGAGCGATACCCGCCGGGCGCCGGCATCCGGTGCCCACTGCACTTTCGGCCATAGATCCAAATCCGGCGGCTCGAGAACCGCCGGGCCTGAACCGTCGAGAGTGAAATGGATGTGCCGGGTGGCGGCACAGTTGGGAATCACCGCCACCGGCAGGGAGGCCGCATGGGTGGGATAGTCCAAAACCTTCACGTCGAGCACGGTGGTCAAGCCGCCGAGCCCCTGCGCACCGATGCCGAGCGCGTTGACGCGCTGAAATATTTCCAGGCGCAGCTCTTCCAACTTGGTTTCAGGTCCCCGCGCAATCAGCTCGCCGATGTCGATGGGTTCCATCAGCGATTTCTTCGCCAACAACATGGCCTTCTCGGCGCTGCCGCCGATGCCCACTCCCAACATGCCGGGCGGACACCAGCCTGCACCCATGTCGGGCACCATCTCGAGCACCCAGTCGGCCACCGAGTCCGATGGGTTCAACATGGCGAACAGGGACTTGTTTTCCGAGCCCCCGCCTTTCGCAGCCACGGTGATCTCGACCTCGTCTCCCGGCGCGAACTCGATGTGGATGACCGCCGGCGTGTTGTCGCGGGTATTGGATCGCTTGAACGCAGGATCGGACACGATGGAGGCGCGCAGCTTGTTGCCGGGATCGAGGTAGGCGCGACGCACACCTTCGTTGACCATGGATTCAACGGTCTGCGTTGCCTCCCAGCGCACGCCCATGCCCACTTTCACGAACACCACCACGATGCCGGTGTCCTGGCAGATCGGCCGGTGACCCTCCGCGCACATGCGCGAATTGGTGAGAATTTGCGCGATGGCATCGCGGGCCGAGGGACTTTGTTCCATCTCGTACGCGCGACCCATGGCGCGAATGAAATCCGGCGTGTGGTAGTAGGAGATGTACTGCAGGGCGTCGGCGACGCTGGCAATGACATCGGCTTCGCGGATCAAGCGCATGTGCAATCTTACCGCATCGCCTACAATCGGCGAAAATCGGAGTTTCGCTTGCGAAGTGTGTTGGCTCTCCTGTTCGGGATTTGCGGGTGCGCGGCCACCGCGGTGTTCGCGGCGGCGGCTCCCGCGACGCCCGCTCTGATGACCGCGCCGACGCTGCCGCTGCACGAGTGCCGTCTCGAGCATCCGCTGCGGCTCGCGTCCATTGCCGCGCGTTGCGGTGTGCTCAAGGTGCCGGAGGACAGATCTCGGCCCGGCGGTGCCGCCATCGACTTGAGCATTGCAGTGGTGCCCGCGCTCAATCGCCGAGCCGCGGCACCGCCGCTGTTTCTCCTGGCGGGCGGTCCGGGCCAGGGTGCCACGGCGATGTACGTGAGCTTGGCGTCGGCATTCGCGCGCGCGAACCGCAACCATGCCATCGTGCTGGTGGATCAGCGCGGCACGGGAAAATCCGCGCCGCTGACCTGCGATTATCCCGAAGACTGGGAGATGACATCGCCCGACGAGGGCGTACAGGAGCTGCGGCAGGCGACCCTGGCATGCCTTGCGAAATACGGCGATCGGGTGCGGTTCTATACGAGCACCGCGGCCGTGGCCGATCTCGCGGCGGTGCGCGCGGCGCTGGGGTTCGGCACCATCGATCTATACGGGGTCTCGTACGGCACGCGCGTGGCCGAGCTCTACATGCGGCGCTACCCCGCGACGGTTCATGCGGCGATCTTGGATGGCGTCACCGATCCAGCGCAGGCCATCGGCCCCGAAACTCCGCTCGACGGCGAACGCGCGCTCGATCTCATCCTCAAACGTTGCGGGGAATCGCCTGATTGCGCCGCGGCCTATCCGGAGTTGCCGCGGGATCTTGCGGGCCTGCGGCGGCAATTCGGACCGCAGAAATCGATGCTCGTCATCGACGATCCGAACACCGGACTGCCGTTGAAAGTGGAGTTCACGCGCAGCATGCTGAGCGCTTCCTTGAGATTTCTCTCCTACAGCGCCGGCCAAGCCTCGTTGTTGCCCACGCTGATTCATCGAGCGGCCGAAGGCGCCCTGGCACCGCTCGCCGCGCAGACCATCATGACGGCGCGGCAAGTCGGCGACCAATTGGCGAGCGGCATGCAGTACAGCGTCATCTGCAGCGAGGACGTACCGTTCTTCGGCGCGGCCCAAGTCGACCGCGCGGCCATTTCACGTACCTACCAAGGGCCGGATCAAGTAGATGCCTTTCAAGAGGTTTGCAAGCTGTGGCCGCACGGACCGGTGGACTCCGATCTGCACAGTCCGTTGAAGAGCGACATCCCCACCCTGCTCCTGTCCGGCGAGGCCGATCCCGTGACGCCGCCCGCCGATGCGGAACGCGCGGCGCAGGGGCTGACGAACCACCGGCACCTGATCTTGAGCGGGGAAGGACACGGCCAGGTCGCCACCGGTTGTGTGCCGAAGTTGATGGCAGCGTTTCTGGACTCGGCGGCACCCACGCAGCTCGATGCGGCCTGCCTCGACCGGCACCGGCCGGCGCCCTTCTTCGTGAGCATGACGGGCCCTGCGCCATGATTGAAGCTTCGAATTTGAGCAAGCGATTCGGCGCCGTCGAGGCGGTCCGCGACGTCTCCTTCACGGCGCGCGATGGGGAGATCACCGGCATCTTGGGCGCCAACGGCGCCGGCAAGTCCACGACCCTGCGCATGGTGTACGGCGTCCTGACGCCGGACAGCGGCAGGGCCAGCATCGACGGCATCGACATTCGCGGCGAGACCTCGCGGGCCCGAGCGCGGGTGGGAGTGCTGCCGCATGCGGCCGGCCTGTACGGGAATCTTTCGGCACGCGAGAACATCCACTATTTCGGTTCGCTGCAGGGAGTGGGCAGCGAGGCTTTGGCCAAGCGCACCGGCGAGCTCGCCCGAATCTTGGGCTTGGAAGATTTTCTCGATCGCCGTGCCAAGGGATTTTCGCAGGGACAGCGCATCAAGGTGGCGCTGGCGCGCGCACTGGTTCACGACCCCGGCAACATCGTGCTGGATGAACCCACCAACGGGCTGGACGTCATGGCCATTCGCAATCTGCGCGACATGCTGCTCGCGCTCAAGAGAGAGGGGCGCTGCGTATTGTTCTCCTCGCACGTCATGCAGGAAGTTGCCGCACTCTGCGATCGAGTGGTGATCATAGGCCATGGCAGAGTGCTGGCGGACGCCACGGTGCAATCGATTCGGGAGCAAAGCGGCACGGGCTCGCTGGAAGAGGCCTTTCTGCGTGTGCTGGGCGATGCCGAAGGGGTGAGCTGAATGCGCGCCCTGCTCACGGTGTTCGGTAAGGAATTTCGGGAGAACCTGCGCGATCGGCGCACGCTGCTGTCGGCCCTCTTGTTCGGACCCCTGTTCGGCCCCCTGCTGTTCGGCCTCATGGTGTCGCGCATGCTCGATCAGAGCGTGGCCGAATCGGATGAGCCGCTCAAGCTCACCATTTCAGGGGCCGACCACGCGCCGGGGTTGACGCGTTATCTCGAAACACAGGGCGTTCTACTCAGCAGGGCGAACTTCGACGAGAGCCAAGCACGCGCCGCCGTCCGCGGCGGCAGCGCCAAGATAGTGCTCATCATCCCCGAGGAATACGGCCCGCGGTTCAGAGCCGCGACGCCTGCGCCTGTGCTTCTGGTTGCGGACAGTGCGGATTCGCAAACCCGCAAAATCGCGGATCGTGCTAGGGCCGTGATCGGAGGCTACGCCAGCACCATCGCGCAGCTGCGTCTGCAGGCGAGGGGGGTGAATCCGCTGCTCGCGGTTCCGGTGGCGGTCAACGAAGCCGACGTGGCCACACCCACCGGGCGGGCCGTCGTCGTACTGGGCTTCATGACCTACTTCGTATTGTTCGCGGTGTTGATGGGAGGGCTGTATCTCGCCATCGATTCCACCGCGGGGGAACGGGAGCGAGGATCCTTGGAGGCGCTGCTCAGCCTGCCCGTGGCTCGCTCGAGCCTGGTGGGCGGCAAGATTCTCGCGACCTGCGCCTATATGTGCATTTCGCTGGCCTTGAGTCTCACGGCCTTCGTTTGCGTGTTCCGTTTCGTGCCGCTGGAGAAGCTCGGCATGAGCGCGAACTTGAACGCGCGCACCGCGCTGATTTTCTTTGCAATTTGCCTGCCTTTCGTGCCCCTGGGCGCCTCGCTCATGACCTTCGTCGCATCCTTCACCCGCAGCTACCGCGAGGCTCAGACCTATCTCACGGCGGTGTTGTTGGTGCCGACTCTGCCCATCGCCTTCGCCAGCATTTACTCGCTGAAAACCAAAGGCTCCTTGATGTTCATTCCCTCCTTGAGCCAGCATTTGTTGATGACCAGCGTGCTCAAGGATGAACCCCTCGCGGCGCTCGACGTGGGGGTATCGGCCGCGGCGTCCCTCGGCGCGGCCCTGGTGCTCATGGTGTTGACGGCCCGGCATTGGCGTCGAGAAACCATGCTCGGATAGTCGAGTCGTTAGGGGCTCTTCCTATATGGTCGTTTAACAAGGCTTTCTGTATAAAGGGGGTCGGGGAACGTACCGATCTTGGGGGGAAGGGAATGATCGACTCGTCCGGCACGCGAACGAACATCGTCGCGTTATTGGCAATTCTTGCGCTGTCCGCGGCCACCATGGTGTGGCTGTTCTGGCATTACCCGGTAATCACATCGCTTGCCACGCTCGCCATATTGGCGGTACTCGGCATTTGCGCAAGGCTTGCACGATTGACCGATACCGACATGATCGAACTGCGGAGGCACAAGCAAAGCGTTTGACGCTGACATGATTCTCGTCGCGAGCGATTCGGAATCGCCTTAGGGTTCATTTCCCGATACAAAAGCTGCTGAAAATCTCGCCGAGCAAATCCTCGCTGGTGAACTCGCCGGTGATTTCACCCAAGGCCTGCTGCGCAAGGCGCAAGTCCTCGGCAAACAACTCGAACGCACGCGTACTGCTCAAGATGTCGGCGGCGTCCTGCACGTGCCCGCGCGCCCGCCGGAGCGCATCGAGATGCCGGCGGCGCGCGGAGAAAGCACCCGACTCGGAATCCTGATAGCCCGCGCTTTCCTTGAGGTGGGTGCGCAATAGGTCAAGCCCCGCACCGTTGAGAGCGCTCAAATACACTCGCGGCGGCCCGGCGGCATCGCCCGCCTCGAATCGCGGCGGGGTGCCGCTCAAGTCGATTTTGTTGAACACCAGCGTCACCGGAACTTCCCGGGGCAATTGCGCGAGCTCCTCCGCATCCGGGGGACCGGCGGCATCCAGAACATAAAGCACTCGATCCGCCTTCGCGATTTCGCCGTGCGCGCGCCGCACGCCCTCGGCCTCGACCACGTCCGCCGCCCTGCGCAGACCGGCGGTGTCGATGAGGTTCACGGGCAAACCGTCCAAGTGCACCTGCCGGCGCAGCACATCGCGGGTGGTGCCGGGCACATCGGTGACGATGGCCACTTCGTCCTGTGCCAATTTGTTCAGCAAGCTGGATTTGCCGGCGTTGGGCTTGCCCGCGATGACGACATTCAACCCTTCGCGCAGCAGCGCGCCCTGGTGCGCGGCCGCGGTGATGGATTCGAAGGCGCCGAAGACGGCGGCGAGACGCGCGCGCAAAGCGTCTCCGGAAAGGAAATCCACTTCTTCGTCGGGGAAATCGATGGCCGCCTCGACGTAGGTCCGCAAGGCGGTGATCCCGACCTTGAGCTCGGCGACTCGGGCCGAGAATTCGCCTTGCATGGAGCGCACGGCCGCGCGCGCGGCGGCCGTGGTGCCGGCATCGATCAGATCCGCGATGGCCTCGGCCTGGGCGATGTCGATCTTGCCGTTGAGGTAGGCGCGTTCGCTGAACTCGCCCGGCCGCGCCATGCGGCAGCCGAGTTCGAGCAGGCGCTTCAACAACATGTCGACGACCAGCGCACCGCCGTGGCCTTGCAGCTCCAGCACGTGCTCCCCGGTATAGGATGCAGGCGAGGGGAAGTACAGAGCCAGGCCCTCATCGACTGTGCCGCCCTGCGCGTCGAAGAACTTGGAGAATCGTGCGCGGCGCGGGGCGGGAAGCGCGCCGAGTATGCCGGCTGCGATCTGCGGCACCAGGGGGCCCGAGACGCGAATGACCCCGACGGCGCCGCGCCCTGCTGCGCTCGCGACGGCGACGATGGTGTCGGGGGAATTCACGGCACGTCAGGTCCGCGGTTTCGAGGCCTCGGCTTCCACCACTTGATTGACGCGCCATTGCTGCAAAATCGTCAACAGGGTGTTGGTCAGCCAGTAAAGCACCAGGCCGCAGGGGAACCACGCCATCATTCCCGTCATGATCAGCGGCATGAATTGCATGATCTTCGCCTGCATGGGGTCGGGCGGCGGCGGATTCAGCTTGAACTGCGCGTACATGGCGGCGCCCATCAACAGCGGCAGCACGAAGAAGGGGTCGCGCGAGGAGAGGTCATTGACCCAGAGCAGGAAGGGCGCCTGACGCATCTCGACGCTCTCGAGCAGCACTCGATAGAAGGAGATGAAAAACGGTATCTGTATCAGCATGGGCAGGCAGCCTGCCAGCGGATTGATTTTCTCCTTCTTGTACAGTTCCATCATGGCGCGGCCCAATTTCTCGCGGTCGTCCTTGAAGGTCTCCTGGATCTGCTTCATGCGCGGCGCGACGGTGCGCATCTTGGCCATGGAACGGCCGCTCGCCTGGCTCAAGGGATAGAAGATCAGTTTAATGAGGGCCGTGACGATGATGATGGCCCAACCCCAATTACCGATGAGTCCATGCACCCAGTTGAGCGCCACGAAGAGCGGCTGCGCGAGCACGGTCAAGATACCGAAGTCGACGGTGCGCTCCAGTCCCGGAGCGGTCGCGGCCAGCTGCGACTGCAGCTTGGGGCCGATGAAGAGTTTCTCGCGGAATTGCGCAGTCGCGCCCGCGGCCACCGGGGTTGCGGGACCGGTCGCGATCAGCAGGTACTGCTTGTCGCGGACTTCGAGCTGGTACTTGTAGGGCTGGTCGGGGCTGGGGACGACGGCGGACACGAACTGATGCTGGAGCGCGGCGAGCCAGCCATTGGTAATGGTTTCGGAGAATTTGCTGTCGGACTCGTTCTCCACGTTCAGCTCGCGGAACTTCGAACCCACATCGACCATCGGTCCCTTGAACGAGTAGGTCTCGACATCGAAGTAGGAGCGCGACGGGTGCTCCCAGTGACGCAGGATCTGCGAATAGGGCGCCAACTTGCGCGGCGTCGCGCCGGTATTGTGCACATCGTAAATCAGGTCGATGGAATACATGCCGCGTGTGAACACGAAGGTCTTGGTCACCGTCAACCCGTTTCCGTCCGTCCATGTCAGAGGGACGCGAAGCTCGCGGGCGCCTTGCCCAAGCACGAAGGACTTTTCCGACGAGACCCAAGTCGCCAGATGCGTCGGTGCGGATTCGCCCGCGTCGCCGATCAGACCGGTCTGCAGCAAGTACAGCGAGTCGGGCGGTTCCCGGCTCAACAGCCTGACCGGTACATGCGGGGTGTCCTTGCGCAGCGGGTATTGCAGGAGGTCGGCCTGATCGAGCTCACCGCCCTTCAAATTGATGGTGAGGTCGAGTACATCCGTGACGACGTGCAGCGTGCCGCTGCCCTCTGCCGCGGCAAAGGCATCCGGGACCGGGGCTGTGGGCGCGGCGGATGGCGCGGGTGTGGCGGCAGAAGTCTGGCCCAAGGGCGTGTTGGGCGCAGGTGCGGCGCTGCTGGCTGCCTGCGGCACCGTGTCGCCGAGAGAATTGCCGGACCCTGGAACGGATTGGGTGACGCTGCCGGACGTGCCCGTCGCCGGATAGTCGTGCATCCAGAGTTGATAGCCGTAGAACAGAATGGCGGCGAAGGTGCCCCACAGAGCGATGCGAATATTAGGCATTGATCATTCTCTTGTCCGGCGTGGGCACCGGGTCGTAGCCGCCCTCATGAAAGGGATGACAGCGCAGGAGGCGGCGCAGAGCGAGCCAGGCACCGCGCATGGCGCCGTATTCTTGGATGGCGGTATGCGCGTAGCAGGAGCAGCTGGGATAGAAGCGGCAGCGAGGACCCAACCAGGGGCTCAAGGTGAGCTGGTAGGCGCGGATGAGCCAGAGCAGGATTTGGCGAAGGCTTAGCATCGTTGAGTGATCGACTTCCAGTGCTTGTCGAGACTGGCGCGCAATTCGGCGGCGCTCGCGTTACTCGCGGCTTCCCGCGCGGAGACTGTGACATCGACGGGCGGCAGTGAATGTTGGTTCAAACGAAATGATTCTCGTGTGAGGCGTTTGATTCGATTGCGCGCAACTGCGCTGCCGAAGGTTCGCGTCGCGATGCTCAACCCCAAGCGTGGAAAGGCTTCATGATTGGCTAGGACCGACAAACTAAAAAAGGCATCGGCAAATCTCTTGCCGCGCAGCTTGACTTGGCGAAATTCGGCCGGCTGGTGCAAACGCTGGCGCGGCTCGAACGTCAGCCTCTTGATAGACTTCGGTGTCGTTGTGGGTCCTGAACGCGCGTCAGGGGCAGAGGCGCGCGCGCCCTTTGGCGCGGCGGCGGGCGAGCAAGCGGCGACCGCTCTTCGTGGCCATGCGCGCGCGAAAGCCGTGGGTGCGGGCACGATGCAAATTACTGGGATTGAAAGTACGTTTCATAGCGCAACTCGAACAAAAACCACGGGGTAAATCAATGAATTGGGAGACTTACGGAAGGCGGCAAGGGTACTGAGCGAGCATCGATGTGTCAATAGACGCCTCGGCAAGAAAGGAGCTAGACTCCCTGCCCCGTTTATTTGCCCTGCCTTAAAGTTTTTAGGAGAGCGCTCTTGTCGGAGTCGCTATGGAACCGCTGTCTGCGAGTGCTCGAGAGCGAAATCCCGGAGCAACAGTTCAATACCTGGGTCCGACCCCTGCAAGCCATCGAGCGTGACGGCGAACTCCGGCTGCTGGCGCCCAATCGTTATGTCATTGAATGGTTGGGCCAGAACTCCCTGCCGCGGATCAAGGAGCTGGTGCGGTCGTTCGCGGACGACCCGGTGCCGGAGGTGGTTCTGGACGTGGGCACCCGGGCCGGCGTTCCCACCCCGGTGGTCGCGGTCAACGGTGCCCACGAGGCAAGCCCCGGGGCGCCGGTGCGATCGCGCCGGCCGGCGCCGTCGGTTCTGGGGGCCCCGATCAATGCGGGTTTCACCTTCGACAGCTTTGTCGAAGGTAAAAGCAATCAGCTCGCCAAGGCGGCCGCCATTCAAGTGGCGGGAAATCCCGGCAAGGCCTACAACCCCTTGTTCATCTACGGCGGCGTCGGCCTCGGTAAGACCCACCTCATGCACGCGGTCGCCAACAAGTTGAAGGAGCGCAACTCCGAGGCCCGGCTCGCCTATGTGCACAGCGAACGGTTCGTGAGCGACATGGTGAAGTCCCTGCAGCACAACACCATCAACGACTTCAAGACGGCCTATCGCTCCCTGGATGCGCTGATGATCGACGACATTCAGTTCTTTGCCGGAAAGGACCGATCCCAGGAGGAGTTTTTCCACACCTTCAATGCGCTGCTGGAAAGCCAGCAGCAGGTGATCTTGACCTGCGACCGGTATCCGAAGGAAGTCGACGGCCTCGAAGAACGCTTGAAATCACGGTTCGGCTGGGGTTTGACGGTGGCCATCGAGCCGCCGGAATTGGAAACCTGCGTGGCCATTCTGATGAGCAAGGCAGCGGCAGGGATGGTGGATTTGCCCGAGGAGGTGGCGTTCTTCGTCGCCAAGCGCATTCGGTCGAACGTTCGTGAATTGGAAGGTGCGCTGCGCAGAATCGTGGCGACGTCGGAGTTCACGGGAAGGCCCATCACCCTGGATCTGGTGAAAGAGGCGCTGCGCGACGTGCTCGCCCTGCAAGAGAAACTCGTGACCGTCGAAAATATTCAGAAGACGGTCGCGGAATACTACAAAATCAGGATTGCCGATTTGCTCTCCAAGAGGCGCAGCCGTTCCATCGCCCGGCCGCGGCAAGTGGCGATGGCGCTGGCGAAGGAACTGACCAATCACAGCCTGCCGGAGATTGGAGATGCTTTCGGCGGCCGAGATCATACGACGGTGCTGCACGCCTGCAGGCGGGTCAAGGAGTTGCGCGAGACGGAGCGGCGTATCGGAGAGGACTATATGAACCTGTTGAGAACCCTGGCGGGATAGCCTAGGAGAAGCTGTGGATACTACTGTGGATAAAGATATCCACAGGTCGATGACAAGTTTCCCGCCGTCGTTGGACAGGAGTCAAGGTGCGATTGCAAGAGTTACAAGTTATTGATTATTAGGTATTTTTTGGAGTTATACCGGAAAACCGGCCGCTTCATAATCATAGTAATAATCTCTCTTAAGAATCTAAATCTAAGATTGGTCAGATGGGTGTTTCCATGAAATTGACGGCAGAGCGAGAGAAATTATTGGCCCCCCTGCAGGCGGTGATCGGGGTGGTCGAACGGCGGCAAACCATGCCCGTACTGGCGAACGTATTGCTGGGAGTTCGCCAGGGACAGCTATTCATTACCGCGACCGATCTGGAAGTGGAATTGGTGGCCTCGACGGAAGTGACGGTTGAGGCAGCGGGCGACATCACCGTTCCCGGCCGCAAGTTCCTGGATATTTTGCGGGCTCTGCCGGAGAAAGTGTCGGTGTCGCTGACGGTGGAGGGAGAGAAAGTCGTCATCAAGGCGGGCCGCAGCCGTTTCAGTCTGTCGACCCTGCCCGCCGCAGAATTTCCGGTGATCGACGATATCAGTGCCCAGCAGACCGTACAGGTGGCGCGCAAGGAATTACTGCGATTGCTGGAGAAAACGCATTTCTCCATGGCACAGCAAGATGTTCGCTACTACTTGAACGGAATGCTGCTCGAGATCGACGGCGCGGTACTGCGAGCGGTGGCCACGGACGGTCATCGATTGGCACTGTGCGAAGCACCGTTGGCGGCGAAGGCCAAGGTCTCGCAGCAGGTCATTGTGCCGCGCAAAGGAGTCTTGGAATTGCAGCGGGTGCTGAACGACGAAGGAGTGGCGGACCTGGCGATAGGGACCAATCATGTTCGCGCGCAGATCGGCGATGTTCGCTTCACTTCCAAGCTGATTGACGGTCGATTCCCCGAGTATTCTCGCGTGATTCCCGCGGCTCCGGCCTCCGCGATTCGGGCGGACCGGGATGTACTACGGCAGGCACTGCAGCGAACGGCGATTCTTTCCAATGAAAAATACCGCGGCATTCGCGTCACGGTGAAGAAGAATGTGATCACCGTGCAGGCCCACAATCCGGAGCAGGAAGAGGCCGAGGAGGAGATCGAGGTGGGCTACGACGGTAGCGATCTCGAGGTGGGTTTTAACGTTAATTACTTGCTCGACGCCTTGGCTGCCATCGATGGCCAGGACGTCGAGCTTGGTCTCACGGACAGCAATAGCAGCTGCCTGATTCGGTCGCCGGGCAACGCCTCGGCGCGCTATGTCGTGATGCCGATGAGGCTTTGAGGCATGCCCCTCGGCCGGGTGCAAGTAACGGATTTCCGCTGCTTGCAGTCGGCCACTCTCGATCTCGATCCCCAATTCACGCTGATCAGCGGACCCAATGCCTCCGGCAAGACCAGCTTGCTGGAGGCTCTCTACGTGTTGGGCCGGGGCCGCTCATTCCGAACGCGCCGTCTCGAGCACTTGATTCGACATGGCGCCGCGCAGTTTGTGGTGTTTGGCGAGGTGGTTACCGCGGATCGACGCACCCCCGTTGGAGTGGAGGGGAGTGCCGACGGAGTGCGCGCAAAGATCGCAGGGGATAAGGCGTCGACACTGGCGGAGCTCGCGCTCATGCTCCCCGTTCAGATCATCGATCCGGAGATCCACCACCTGATCGAGGAAGGACCCAGCCGTCGGCGACGGTTTCTGGATTGGGGCGTGTTCCACGTGGAACCATCCTTCGTCGCACACTGGCAGCGGTACCGACAGGCTCTGCGCCAGCGCAACGCCGCGCTCAAGTCCGGGCAGGCACCCGCCATCGTGGCCGTCTGGGACGGCGACCTTGTGCACTATGGCGATCTACTGACTGAGGCGCGCGCCCGCTATGTGGAGCGATTGTCCGAGCAAGCCACGGGCATCGCGCGCAATCTGCTGGGGATGGATCTGGTGTTGAGCTATCGCGCGGGCTGGCCGCGGGACCAGAGTTTCACCGAGGCCGTGCAGGCGAGCGGCGCTCATGATCGGCAGATGGGCGCGACGCAGGTTGGTCCTCACCGAGCGGAGCTGGGGATTCGGCTGAACGGGGCAGCGGTCAAGGATCGAATCTCCCGAGGGCAGCAGAAGCTGCTGGCGGCCTCGCTGCTGATCGCGCAGCTCAAATTGTTTCCCGATGGCTCGCCCTTGCAGCCCAGCCTGTTGCTCGACGATCCCGCCGCGGAGCTCGACGATGAGCGGCTCGCCGGCTTGATTCGTGAGGTATCGGCGCATTCAGTGCAACTGATCGTGACCACCTTGCATGGTGATTTCTCAGCCTTCGGAACCCCGGGGCGTCGATTCAGAATAGACGCCGGACAAGTCGTCGCCGCGTAGTTAAGGTTCCACGTGGAACACGTCGGCCACCCACAGAACGCCGCCGGTGCGAGGGCACACGTTTCCGCGGAAACGTGTGTTGAAGGCCCAACGGCCTGATCGGCGCCGGTCTGTGGATAATGCGTTCACAGCTTGCTCCTCGGACCGTGTCGAGTCCCGCCCGCGTCGTTCGTCGTAGCGATGAGAGGAGGAGAAATCATGACTACCGCAACAGCAACGAAAAGAAAGCTCGTCTTGAAGATGTCCGCCTCTCTGGACGGCTTCGTCGCCGGACCGAACGGCGAGATTGATTGGATATTTCGCACCATGGGCGATTCCGCTGGAGGAGAGTGGGTCGTCGACACCCTTCGAAACGCCGGTGCGCACATCATGGGGAGCCGTACCTATTACGACATGGCAGCCTTCTGGCCGTATTCGAACTCCCCGCTTGCGCCGGCGATGAACGACCTCCCCAAGGTCATCTTTTCGAGGAGTGGTATCAAGGACGGTAACGCGGCGGATCGGACGACGCGTGCGCTCGCCGATGCAAAAAAGGATGGCATTGGGCATCAGACAGGCGTCGCACCGACGGCAGCGGTCCTCCGGTCCTGGGCTGAACCCATGGTGGCCCGCGGCGATCTCGCGGAGGAAGTCGTCCGACTAAAGGAACAGCCGGGCAATTTCATCCTGGCACATGGAGGCGCGGGGTTCGCCCGAAGCCTGGTCGCCTCCGGCCTCATTGACGAATATCGACTGGTGATTCATCCGGTTGCGCTGGGCCGAGGCCAACCGCTGTTCTCCGAACTGCGCAGCCCCGCCGATCTGCGACTGATCAGCGCGACCCCCTTCGGGTCCGGTGTCGTCGCAGCCGTCTACCAGCCAGCGTGAACCGTAGCGCGGACCCGCGAGCCGCGCGGCACTCCGCAGGTGCGGAACTTGGGGGGTGTTGTTAATCACATCAATGACTTAGCGTCGGCGAAGTCCCGAACCCGCGAAGATCGCCTAAAGTGCGCTGCAACTCACTGATTCCACAAGAGTATTTGCCACCTAAGGATTCGTCATTATCGGCAAAAGCTGTTAGAATGGCCGGTCTTACAGCAGGATCAATCATGTCCGATAACGATGTTTACGATTCCAGCAAAATCAAAGTCTTAAAGGGGCTCGACGCGGTTCGAAAGCGCCCTGGAATGTACATCGGCGATACCGACGACGGCAGCGGCCTGCATCACATGGTGTTCGAGGTGGTGGATAACGCCATCGACGAGGCATTGGCCGGCCACTGCGACCGAGTGGTGGTCACCATCCACGCGGACGAATCGGTGACGGTATCGGATAACGGGCGTGGAATTCCTGTGGATATCCATGCTGAGGAGGGGCGCTCGGCGGCCGAAGTCATCATGACGGTGCTGCACTCGGGCGGCAAATTCGACGACAGCTCCTACAAGGTCTCGGGCGGCCTGCATGGCGTCGGAATCTCCGTCGTCAATGCGCTATCGGATTATTTGGAGTTGTTGATCCGCCGCGACGGCAAGCTGCATCGCCAGGAATATCGCTTGGGCGAGCCGCAAGCTCCGCTCGCCGCCATCGGCGATACCCCCGAGAAGGGCACGACGCTGCGCTTCAAGCCCAGCTCGAAAATTTTTACGCATATCTCCTTCAACTACGACACCTTGGCAAAACGACTGCGCGAATTGTCCTTTCTCAATTCGGGCGTGCGCATCGAATTGAACGACGAGCGCGACGAGAAGAGCGAGGTGTTTCAGCACGAAGGCGGCCTGAAGGCCTTCGTCACTCACTTGAATCGCAGCAAGACGGCGGTGCATCCCACGGTGCTGTGGTTTCAGACGCGCGACGGCAACACGCAGGTGGAAGTCGCTATGCAATGGAACGACTCCTACCAAGAGAGCATGTATTGCTACACCAATAACATTCCGCAGAAGGACGGTGGCACGCATCTCGCCGGCTATCGGGCGGCGCTTACGCGCACGCTGAACAACTATATCGAGAAGGAACTCGCCGCCAAGAAAGAAAAAATTCAAACCACGGGCGACGACTCGCGCGAGGGACTCACCGCGATTTTGTCGGTGAAACTGCCGGACCCGAAATTCTCCTCGCAGACCAAGGACAAATTGGTGTCCTCGGAAGTCAAGGGAGTGGTCGAGTCCGCGGTCGCCGCGCGACTCGAGGAATTCCTGCTGGAGCATCCGCAGGAAGCGCGCGCCATCGTCAACAAGATTCTCGAAGCCGCTTATGCGCGCGAGGCCGCGCGCAAGGCGCGCGAAATGACGCGGCGTAAGGGCGCTCTCGACATCGCGGGGCTGCCCGGCAAGCTGGCCGACTGTCAGGAGAAGGACCCTGCGCTTTCCGAAATGTTCTTGGTGGAGGGCGATTCCGCCGGCGGCTCGGCGAAGCAGGGGCGCGACCGCCGCACTCAGGCCATCCTGCCGCTCAAGGGCAAAATTCTCAACGTCGAGAAAGCGCGCTTCGACAAGATGCTGGCTTCCGCCGAAGTGGGAACTCTCATCACCGCGCTGGGCTGCGGCATCGGGCGCGACGATTTCAACGTCGACAAGTTGCGCTATCACCGCATAATTATCATGACAGACGCTGACGTCGACGGTTCGCACATACGAACGCTGCTGCTCACGTTCTTCTACCGCCAGATGCCCATTCTCATCGAGCGCGGACATATCTACATCGCGCAGCCGCCGCTATACAAGGTAAAGAAAGGCAAGCAGGAGACCTACGTCAAGGATGATATTGAATTGAATGCGCTGCTGCTCAGCACCGCCATCGACGGCGCGGCGCTGCACGTGAATGCCGAGGCTCCGCCCCTCTCGGGGCTGGGTCTCGAGTCCCTGGCGAGAAAATACGTCGAGGTGCAGGCCATCGTGCATCGCTGGGCGCGCCGCTACGACGAGCGCTTCCTCGAGCAGCTGCTGTACTCGCCGCCATTGGCCACGGAATCCTTCGACCGCATCGATGTGCTGCGGGACTGGTGCCGTACTTTGGAGCAGAAGCTGAACGCCCTGGACGATGTGTCGCGGCGCTATCGGGTCACGGTGGAAACCATGAGCGGCGGCGGTCATCGCGTCAACCTGCAGCGCTTGGAGCATGGACTCACTTCCGAGAAGCACATCCCTCGGGAGTTCTTCGAGTCCGCGGAATATCTGCGGATCGCGGAACTCGCACAGACCTTGAGCGACTTGATGGGACCCGGCGCCTTCATTCAACGCGGTGACGACCGCCAGGAAGTGGCCAGCTTCAAAGTTGCGATGAACTGGCTGTTCGAGCAGGCCAAGAAGGGCCAGAGCATTCAGCGCTACAAGGGCTTGGGCGAGATGAACGCCAGCCAGCTGTGGGACACCACCATCAACCCCGAAACGCGACGCCTCATGCAGGTGCGCATCGAGGACGTGGTGGCCGCCGACGATATTTTCACCACCCTGATGGGCGATGCCGTGGAACCGCGCCGGGAGTTCATCGAAAAGAACGCGCTGCAGGTTTCGAATCTGGACGTGTAGGCGCGCAACCGGCAAAGGGACGGCCAATGACATCTTCGACGGTCGCATTGTCCGTTCGCGGCTTGCGCAAGAGGTTCGAGCGCCCGGCGGTCGAGGGAATCGATCTCACCATCGAGGTGGGCGAGTTCTACGGTTTGCTGGGCCCCAATGGCGCGGGCAAAACCACCACGTTGCGAATGATTGCCGGTCTTTTGAAACCGGACCTCGGCAGCATTCAAGTGTTCGGGATCGATGTGCTGGGCAATCCGACGGCCGCCAAGGAACAAATCGCCTGGCTACCTGACGAGCCCTTGCTCTACGACAAGCTCACCGTGTCGGAATACCTGGAATTCATCGCCGGCCTATGGCGCATGGATCCCAGGCAAGCGGAGCGCAACGCCCGGGAGTTGTTGGAGCGCCTCGATTTGTGGGTCCATCGCGACGATCGTTGTGAGGGCTTCTCGCGCGGCATGAAACAAAAAGCCGCGCTCGCCGGCGCCTTGATCCACGATCCCAAATTGCTGATCCTCGACGAGCCGCTCACCGGCTTGGATGCGGCGATCGCGCGGCAGGTCAAGGATCTGCTGCTGGAACGCGCACGCGCCGGCTGCACCATCATCTTAACCACTCACGTCCTCGATGTGGCCGAGCGGCTGGTCGATCGCATCGGAATCATTCAATCGGGTCGCCTGCTCGCCGAAGGAACCTTGCAACAATTGCGTGCCAAAGCGGGGCACTCCGACTCGACGCTCGAGGAAGTATTTCTCAATCTGGTGGCGCAGCCGCGCGCGCTTCCAACGTGACCCTACGGCCGGGTTCTACCGCCTGGCTGATGCGTCATGAGTTCCGGTTGTATTGGCGAGGAATGAGCAAGGCTGTCGGCAGTAAAATCCCGGTCCTGCTCCTGTTGATTCTGCTGCACCTGATCGCCATACCGATGGCCCTGGCGATAAAGCACACGCCGTCGCTGTCCTCGCGCGGCGCCGCGCTGGGACTGACCATCGGCGGCGCCATCGTGCTGTTTCTCATGGTCTCGCGCAGCTTGATCACCGCCGTCCAGGCGCTGTATGCGCGCGGCGATATGGATTTGCTGCTGTCCTCGCCTGTGTCCCCGCGCGCCTTCGTCGCTGTGCGCGCATCGTTCATCGCGGCGTCCGTGACCATGGAGTTCGGCGTGCTGATTTGGCCGTTCGCGAATGTGTTCGTCCTATTCGGGCTCCTCGGCTGGCTTCGGACGTACGTCCTGTTGCCGGCCTTGGGAATGTTGGCGACCAGCATCAGCCTGGTGCTCGCGCTGACGCTATTTCATGTATTCGGCGCGCGGCGCACGCGGGTCATCGCGCAGATCACATCGGCGCTCTTCGCCGCCGGATTCATGATCCTGCTTCAGCTGCCCAACATCCTAAGATCGCGGGGCCGAAACGCGGCGGCGGCCACGGGTGCCTTTACGGCGGGGCTGCCGGGCGACAGCGCCTTTCTGACTCCGGCTCTCGCCGTGTTGGGCGGCTCGGTTGCCACGCTGGCGGTCGTCGTCGCGTGTGCAGCGATCTTCGGGCTGACCCTGCGTCTGCTCGGCGGTGCCTTCATTCGCGCATCTACCGCAGCCGCGAGCATTAGTGTCGGCCGGCGCACACGCAATCGGAGCGACGCCCTGCGATTTCACGGCAACACCCGCCTGATCCTCATTCTCAAGGAACTGCGATTGATTGCGCGCGATCCGTGGCTGCTGACCCAGCTACTGCAGCAGAGCATCTTCCTACTCCCCTTGGGAGCCGTGCTGTGGCGGCAGCAGGGCGCTGGACTGCCTCTCGCTTGGGGAGCGGTCATATTGCTCGCCTCCTTCCTGGCGAGCGCGCTGGCGTGGATCACGGTGTCCGCGGAAGATGTGCCGGAATTGGTGGCGGCTGCGCCGATTTCCGCCGAGCGGATACGGCGGGTGAAACTACAAGCCGCGCTGCTGCCGATACTCCCGGTGATCTTGCTGCCCGTCCTGGTCTTATGGCGGTCGCACCTGTGGTTCGGATTTGCGGTGTCCCTCTGCGCTCTGGGTTCGGCGGTCAGTTGTGGGCTGCTGAACGTCCATTCCGACTCGCTGGGTAAACGGAGTGATTTTCGCTTGCGCAACAAAGGCAACGCAGGACGAGGTTTCATAGAACTTCTGCTCGCCGGAGGATGGATGCTGGTTTGCACGGCGATGGTGTGGCTGAGTCCCTGGCGTTGAACTCGAGCAGCATCCGCTATTGATTAGCCGTAAGCCGCTCACTATCCTTACTTCCATGAGCAGCTCCGAATCTCCCAAGGTCCGAGTCGTTCCCGCTCCCGAACCCAGTCGCCCCGAGCTGCGTTCGGCCGTACTCAATGTCGACTGCGCGGACGACGAGGATGTCGAATGGCAGTGGACAGAAACTCCCGCAGGACGCTTCGTCTCCGGCTACCGCATCGTACCGCGGGTACAGCCTCCTGTTTGAGCTGAGCGATCTGGAGACTGCCGCGACGCTGGTACGCGGCATCGTTCCACCGACGCCGCAATACGCCTGGCCCAAGCTCAAAGCGCGTGCCGGCTGCACGGTGTGGGTGAAGCACGAGAATCACACCCCGACCGGCGCCTTCAAGGTCCGCGGCGGCTTGGTCTATCTGGATCGATTGCACCGCGCGCAGCCCAAGATCCCCGGGGTCATTTCGGCCACCCGCGGCAATCACGGACAATCCATCGCCTTCGCCGCAGCGCGTACCGGAGTCCCGGCCACCATCTACGTTCCCCGCAACAACTCCGGCGATCAGAACTCCGCGATCGCCGCCTTCGGCGCCAAAGTCGTGGAGTTCGGCAAGGATTTCGACGAAGCCAAGCACGAGGCCTTCCGGGTGGCCGCCGCCGAGGGGCTTCACTTCGTGCCGTCATTCCACCCCGACCTGGTCACCGGCGTCGCCACTTATGCCCTCGAGTTATTCCGCTCCGTGGCCCAGCTCGATGCCGTCTACGTCGGGGTGGGGATGGGCTCCGGCATTTCCGGCCTGATCGCGGTGCGCGATCTCCTCGGTCTCAAGACGGAAATCATCGGCGTGGGCGCCGCCGGAGCGCCCGCCACGGCCCTATCCTTTGCCGCGCGGCGAGCCACCAACGCGCCGTTCGCGAGAACCTTCGCCGACGGGCTGGCGACTCGCGAACCCCATGCGGAGGCCATAGCCAATATTTGCCGTGGCGCCGCGCGCATCGTGGAGGTCAGTGAGGACGAGATCGCCGAGGCGATGCGCATCTACTACGACGACACTCATCAGGTCGTCGAAGGCGCGGGCGCCGCCCCATTGGCCGCGCTGTTGCAGGAGCGCGGCCGAATGACGGCCAAGAACGTGGCGGTGGTGCTCTCCGGCGGCAACATCGAGCGTGCGCGCTTTCTGCAGGTTCTCGGCGGTACTACGCCGGCAGTGCTTTGAGCGTCCGGTCGGCGGCTCTGCGAACGGCGGCGGAACGCTCGGTGCGTATGGCATCCAACCGCTTCAACGCGGCGGCGACGATTTCGGGGCGTGCCCGCTCCGGCCGCCCCGAATCGAACGGCGGCTCGGGCGAATATTCCAACGCGAGTTGCACGACCTGGGCGTAGTCGACACCCGCGATTTCCGCCATGACGGCGAGCGCCATGTCGATGCCGGCGGTGACACCGCCCCCGGTGATGATGTTGCCGTCGCGCACGATTCGAGCCGGGTCGGGTGTGACGCCGAAATCAGCCAGGAGCTCGCGCCAAGCCCAATGGCAGGCCGCTCTCCTGCCGCGCAGCAGTCCGGCGGCCGCGAGCAGCAACGATCCCGTGCACACCGAGGTGACGAACTGCGCCTTCGCGGCCAGCCGCTCGAGCTCGGAGAGGTAGATCCGGTCTTCCATCGCCGCGACCGTGCCGAAGCCTCCCGGCACGCACAAGAGTTCGCAGGCGTCGACGTCCGCGAGTCGAACGATGCCGGAGAAGGTGATTCCGCCGTCACCCTGGATTGGGACGCCGTCCACGGATGCCAGCACGCAGCGGGCGCGCGGCAGCCGCGCGAAGATCTCGAAGGGCGCAGTGAAATCGAGTTGAGTGACACGCGGATAGAGCGCGAATACCACGGAGAAATCGCCGGTCATGGGCCGTACCTCGTCGAATTTGACCGCGCCACCTTACCTGGCTAGGCTTCGTCCTGAATGACGTTAATCCCACCTTTTATGCCATGATCCGCCGAATCGCCTTTCTCATTTATCCCGAGTTCCAGCTCCTGGACGCGGCGGGCCCGATCGCAGCCTTCGAGATTGCCGCCCGCCATGCCCCGGGCAGCTATGCGCTCAAGGTGATTGCCGCCGAGCCCGGGCTGGTCCCGAGCTCGTCCGGTGCATCCATGCAGGCGCGGCCCCTGGGGCGTGCTCGGGACATCGACACGCTCATCGTCGCCGGCGGCGAGGGCTCGCGTTCCGCCATGCATTGCGCGAAGACGCAGCGCTTCATCCGCGCATGCGCCGTGCACGCCCGTCGCACCACCAGCGTCTGTTCGGGCTCCTACATGTTGGCCGCCGCTGGGCTGCTCGATGGCAAGCGAGCCACCACTCACTGGAGCCGGGCGGCTGATTTTGCACGCAAGTTTCCCGAGGTGCGCCTGGAGCCGGATTGCATCTTCGTCAAGGACGGTTCCATCTGGACTTCTGCCGGAATCACCGCCGGAATCGATCTCTCGCTGGCGATGATCGAGGCCGACCTCGGCGAGACCGTCGCGCGGCGCACGGCCCAGCAGTTGGTGGTTTACTACCGCCGCCCCGGCGGCCAATCGCAGTTCTCCGCCCTGCTCGAGATGGAGCGCGCCAACAGCCGATTCGCGTCCCTGCTCGACCACGTACGAAGCCATTTGAACCAGCGGCACAGCGTCGCGGACCTCGCGGAGCATGCATGCATGAGTCCGCGTAATTTCTCGCGCGCATTCCAGGCCGAGACCGGTATGACGCCCGCCAAGGCCATCGAACACTTGCGCGCCGAGACGGCGCGCGGTTCGATTGCCGGAACCGGCCGATCCGTGCAGGAGATCGCCCATTCCTGCGGCTTCGGCAATGCGGAGCGCATGCGCCGCACCTTCGTCCGATTGTTCGGTGCGCCGCCGTCGGCCGTGAAGTATCACGGCCGCTGAAAGCGCCTTCTACTGCTCGAGCAGAAGCCAGGCCAAGAGCGCTGCCTGCTTCTGATCCGCACCCCACGGAGAGCCCACCTGCTTGCCCAATTGACGCACGCCGTCTCCCAGGTGATTCAGAGATTGGTGCAGACAGGCCGCCGCTCGGGTATCCAGATCCCGCGCCGGCACGCGGCTCACGGTGAGCCCCAGCACTTGCGCGGCCGTGCTGAGCGCGCTCCGGAAGTGGTCGCCGTCGGCGCTATGAATCGCCGCGTGCGAGGCGAGTATGGACTCGAGCGAGCTGCCTTTTCGCCCGGATGACTCCAGAATCCCGACCGACTTCAATCGAAATTCACGACCCGTCACCTCTTCTCGTAATCGATCCAGCGCCAAGAGGGCCTTAGCCTCGGCCTGGCGGCGATAACGATCCAGGCGCTGCGAAGCCTCCTCCAAGGCCAGTGCCTCGATCGCGTGGTAGGGCTGCTTCGATTCAGGAAACCCTTCTTCGATGAGATCAATCCGCGACCTCTCGAGAACAATCGGACCATTCGGCGTTCGTCCGAGCGCGACCACGGCAGCCCAGCCCGAGTGGGTAGCGACTCCCATGGCAGCGACCGGTGGCTTCAACGCTGATTCCTCGCATCACATCAGGATTAGAACGGCGATGAACACGGCATACAGCGCGGCGAGCGGCATGAGCCATCGAGCATCGACCTCGCGCTTTGAGAATATCCCGAGCAATGCCGCCACCGCCACTAAGGTGATGATGCCGGAGACGACGAGCTCGCGGGAAAACATCCATGTCGTGAAGAACAATCCGAAGGCCGTGGGCACGGTGGCCTGTATCATCATGGCGCCCGATATATTGGCCAGAGCCAGCCTTTCCTTCCCTTGACGAACCCAGATGAGCGCGTTCATGGTCTCGGGCAGCTCGGTGGCGATGGGACTCAGCAGCAGCGCCACCAATTGAGGCGACATCCCTGCCCAGATTCCAATCGATTCCAACTGACCCACGAACACCTTGGACGCAATCGCAATGACGATGAGTGCGATGGTCGTCTGCAGCAGCGACCACAGGAGACCCGGATCGCCCTTAGGATGCAGCTTCAGCGGCTCCAGCGTCTCCTCGCTCAAAACTTGTGCACCGCGCAGCTCCTGCCTCAGGTACACGCCGTACGCGACCAGGAACAGCACGCCGAGCCAGGGCTTGTAGCGGAGCACGATGAGGCCGAGCGCCAACTTGACGATGAATATGGACAGAAACCACCCCTGATCGCGGCGCAGCTTCTTCGACTCGCATTCGATGACCGGCGTCGCACGGCCGAGGCGCCGCCGATTCCACAGCATGGCGCAGCCGACGACGGCGTACGAGAGAGTGGACAACACCAAGGGTCCGCCCAGGGCGGCTCCGACACCGATGTCCTTCTGAGCCGGGTCCCGGCCGAATGCCACCGCCACGAAAGTGACAGCGCTTTCCGGCAGCGCGGTGCCGAAGGCCGCGAGAATGGTGCCGGTGGCGGTCTCTCCCACCCCGAGCTTGCGTCCCAGCCATTCCACTCCGTTCACGAAGAACTCGCACGCAAAGTAAATCGCGCCGGCGGATCCCAGGAACAGTATGACTGTGAGCATGAACTGCGAAAGTATACGATAGCCGTCGGTGAACGAACTCCAACATCGGGATGTGGTCGCCAACCGCATTCGCATGCATCTAGCAGAGCGGGGAACGGGACCCCTCGTGCTCCTGTGCCACGGCTTTCCGGAAGGGTGGTATTCCTGGCGCGATCAGCTGGCGGCACTCGCCGCCGCCGGATATCACGCCGTCGCTCCCGACATGCGCGGCTATGGACGCACCGAGGCACCTCCCGAGATCTCCTCGTACACCATCATGGATATTGTCGGCGACATGGTCGGTCTGGTCGGCGCGCTCGGCGAATCGAAAGCCGTCATCGTCGGACACGACTGGGGAGCGAACATCGCCTGGCACGCCGCCTTGTTTCGCCCGGACATGTTTCCAGCGGTCGCTGCACTCAGCGTTCCGTTCCGCCTCCGAGGTCCCGCCCCGCCGCTCGACATGCTGCGAAGGGCCGGACTTCCTACGCACTATTGGTTTCACTTTCAAGAACCCGGCGTGGCGGAGGCTGAATTCGAGCGCAATCCGCGCGCCGCCCTGCGCCGCGTCCTCTATTCGATTTCCGGCGACGCACCGCGCGAAACCCGGGAGCTGACTCTCCATCCCGGCCAGGGCTGGCTCGCCAACACTCTCGATCCGCCGCGTCTTCCCGATTGGCTCACGAACGCGGATCTCGATCACATGGCGGCGGAATTCTCGCGCACTGGATTTCGCGGCGGACTCAATTGGTACCGCAACATCGATCGCAATTGGGGACTCACGGCAGCTTGGGCGGGCGCGCTGATTCACCAGCCGGCTGTGTTCATTGCCGGCAGCCTGGATCCCATCATCGCGCAGGGCTCGGGCGCCGCGGCGGTCCAGGCACTCGCCGCCGCGGTTCCTGGTTTGCGCCGCACGCTGCTCATCGAGGGCGCCGGACACTTCATCCAGCAGGAGCGTCCACAGATCGTGAACGAGGCCATCATCGATTTTCTGGGAAGCCTGCCGGCGTGGGGCGAGCCTAGGTGACTTTACGGCAATATTCCTGTATATTCTTGTCAGGAATTACCGGGAATCACCATGGTTCAGGAAGCTAGGAAAATCACTCGACCTCGGCCGGCCTCCGCCGTACCGATGCACCTGTATGAGGAAGCGCGGCGACGACTGCTCTCGAACGAACCAATGCTCGGTGAGGCCAGGCCGGGCGCCGCCGCGGTGGCCGCACTTAGCGTGGGCGAGGCGGATGCCCTGGAGTCGGTAGGTTTGTCGACCGCGCCGTGGGTTGCGAGCCCCGAGCACGATCCGTTGATTCGGACCATCGCCGACTACATGGCCTTGCTCGAGACCAGCCTCACCACGGCCGAGGCCGCGCGTTATCTTAAAGTCGACGTGAGCCGCATCCGCCAGCGACTGCGCGAGCGCTCTCTCTACGGCATTGAGTACGACGGGGAACGGCGGCTGCCGCGTTTTCAGTTCGAGCGCAAGCAAGTGTTGCCGGGCCTGCGGGAAGTCATCAGTGCGTTGCCCGAGGCGCTCAATCCTCTCGATGTCGCAGAGTGGTTCCTATCGGCGAATCCGGATTTGGAACTGCAGAAAGAGGATGCGTCCTTGAGCCCGCGCGAGTGGTTGCTGCGGGGCGAGCCCGTCGAGGCAGTGGTGAAGCTCGCGCAGGGTTTCGAGTAACGCCAATCATCCCGCGTGGCGAAATTTCCTCATTCTCCCGGCGCGGTGGTGCTCGCCCGTCTTGCACCCCGCACCTGCGTCATCCCTAGGGAGACTCGACTCGCGCGGGTGTACTACGCGGGCGGCGGACACCCCATGGCGTGGAACAGTTTCCGTTACGTCGGCCCCGTGAATGCACGTTGGGATCACCACCTTCCCAACGCCCAGGGCAATCCTTGCACGCAAGGGCGCGGCATTTACTACACAGCGACCGATGCAAAAACCTGTCTTGCGGAAACATTTCAAAGCGCGCGGCGCATCGATCGGGCCTTCCAAGCACCATGGCTGGTTGTGTTTGAAACAGTCTCACCATTGCTGGTACTGGACTTAACCGGCGATTTCGCTACCCGCATGGGCGCGTCGATGGCCATTCACTCGGGCAGCCGCCAGCGGGCTCGAGACTGGGCGCGCGATTTATACGATGCTTTCACCGACATCCAGGGAATCCAATACTCCTCATCGATGAACGGGGGCGCACGCGCATTCGCACTCAATGAGCGCTCGCTGAAAGCTCCGCTATTTGCCCCCCACCCTCTGTTTCATCGCGCGCTGGCCGACGATGTGATGTTGGATCCCTTGAAGCATGCGGCGCAGGCACTGGGGTATGCGTTGCGATAGGGGCGGCAGACGTACGCGCTGGACTGACGCGCCCACCCGGTCCATGATTCAGAGACCAGGGAGGGAACGAAGATGGTGTCGAATGATCGGAACATGGGCACGTACTCTTTTTGTCGCCTAAGTAATCGTTAGACCGTACATGCAGCAACTCTGTGGCATGTTGGTCGTCGTCATCCTTTCTGGCTGCAGCGAGTCTTACAACGACCTATCGATTGCCTTTGGAACCGATAAGACCTCAAATTCGCCAGCTTTACCGGCTGACTCAATGGTCATCACCAGCCTAAGGCATCGGGGCGCCACGAGCTATCGAGGCGGGGTGAAGATTTTCGCATCCACCAGTTCCGTCGACGTGCACGTACGGATGCCCTTCATGAAATCGCTCAGCATTCCGACGGGAGAGATCGCTGCTTGCGCCATGACTTGCTACGGGTGGCCGGACCAGCATCTGGACCTGCTGATTCCCAGGACAGGGTCAGATCTCGAAATTCCGAGCAGCAAGGCCGCGCTGGATTGGTGCTGGACCAACAGAAAGCCGATGGTCTCGGGCGCTGACAAGAGAGCTTGGCTCTACAGCGGAGCCGCTTTGCCTCCAACTAGCCGCTACGAGGAGCAATTCAGATCTAGGCAAGCATTTGACCAGCAGACCAAGCTGAGTTGCATGGGGTACTAGTGTGAGGTCTAACAATCGGTTCGAGCGACCGCGGGTCGCGTCTTCGATGAGTCGAGGAGGGGGTCTATGATTGGCATAAAGTGCCTTCGTTTGACGCTGGCGCAGCCCCGCATCGCTCAACGTCATTGTTAGCGATCGTGAAGCGGACCCTCTGCACGTTTACTGTCGCGATGTTGGTAGCATCTTTGACCACGCGCGCAGACGCCCCAACGCCGGTGAAACCTGACGTTGAGATTAGTTGTATCAGAAGGGACGGGTCGTGTGACGTAATCAGATGGGCAGATGACCGCCGCGCTACGCTACCGCCCGCAGACGTCCTCACTTACCTCGCCGAGGAACTTAGGCTTCCTTCAAAATCCAAATTGCGTCTCGTCGCACTGGTTGGCAATTTTTCTAAGCTAAAATCGCAGATGCAGGCCGCCGGATATCTAGTGGTGAACTCCGTTGAGGTTGGTCTAAAGGACCGTGAAAGTGAGCGCTAACTGTCGGTTCAACCGATCGCAGGGTCGCGTCTTCGGTGAGCCAAGGAGGATTCGATGATTGGGATAAATCAGCTTCGTTGGTTGTCGGCGCAACCTCGCGTCGATCAACCTTATCGTTGGAGAGCGGCATAGATGCCATCTCAGCGTGAGACGCGCCAAGTGATGTGGCCTGATGGCACACTGCTGGCGACGGCGGAACATCTTGACGGCGTGCCGGACGGCGTTAGTCGTTCTTTTTCGATGACCGGGGAGCTTCGGCAGGAGTGTCATTTCCTCGGAGGCAAGCTTCACGGTGATTACAGATCTTGGTGGGATAACGGAAAGCTCAAGGAGCAGGGACAGTATGCTTCAGGGATCAGGGTTGGGCGCTACGAGTGGTTTGATCGCGATGGCGCAGCGATAAAGGTTGTGGACTATCCGCCCGCCCTCTAGCAATCGGATCGAGCGATCGGGGGCCGGGTGTTCGCTGAGCCAAGGACAGAGTCGATGATCTGGATAAATCAGCTTCGGTTTTCGCCGGCGCATGCGCGCGTCGTTCAACCTTATAGTTAGATTCCGAGGATCTCAGTGCTGCCATCGCAATCGTCGAACGAAATCATATCGGCCCTTCTTGGTCGAGAGGAGCGTCTCCTCTGGTCGGCACAGCCACGCCAGGGGTTAATTCTTCGCTCAAACGATGTCTTTCTGATCCCCTTCAGCTTGTTCTGGGGCGGCTTCGCAATGTTCTGGGAGTACAGCGTCGCAAATTCGAACGCGCCGTTAATATTCCGCCTTTGGGGCATACCCTTTGTATTGATTGGTCTTTACCTGATTATTGGGCGCTTCTTCGCAGACGCGAGGTTGCGCTCGAAGACGTACTACGGACTTACTAATGAGCGAATCGTCATAGTCAGCGGGCTATTCTCCCGCTCTACGAAGAGCCTGCAATTGCGCACGCTCTCGGACGTGTCACTTGCAGAATCCAGCGGTGGCCTTGGCACAATCACATTTGGTCCGATGGCACCTTGGTGGGCCAGTGGCGGTGGATGGCCAGGAGGGCAGCGGCAACTATCCCCGGCATTCGATTCAATTCCGGCCGCCCGCGAGGTCTACGAGAAAATTCGCCTAGCTCAAAAGCAGGCGTAGCGTTAGCCCGCGTCGCTCAACCTCATCGTAGGTGTCGTGTACCCTACGCTCCAGTTTTTGTTACGTCACGGAGGCAGAGATGAAGAGAGTTACAGGTATCGGTGGAATCTTCTTCCAGGCGCGGGATCCCGCCCGGATGCACGCTTGGTACAGGAAGCATCTCGGCATTGACGTGCAGGAATGGGGCGGCGCAGCGTTCACTTGGACGGATGATGCGGGCAATCCCACGAAGGGGACAACCGTCTGGTCTGTGGGCGCTGCGGGCGGCGATCACTATGCACCAAGCACCTCGACCTTCATGGTCAACTACCGAGTTGATAACTTGGCCGCCCTGCTTCAGGCGCTGCGCGAAGAGGGCTGCAACGTGCTCGAAAAGACGGATGACTCCGAGTACGGCAAGTTTGGCTGGGTCATGGACCCTGAGGGCAACAAGGTTGAACTCTGGCAGCCGCCTGAAGGGCAATGAATCGCCGGTTCGGCCAGAGGAGGTCCACACTAGGTTTCACGTTATAAGGGAGCCTGAGAATGAAGATGCCAACCTGGCTGCGAGTGGCAGCTGTTCTTTCGGTGTTGCTCGCGCTCGGTCACACGGCGGGCGGCCTCCAGCACTGGTCCCCGCCCGGCGAGACAGAGGTGCTGCGATCCATGGGCATATTTCGGTTCGACGCGCTCGGCTCGAACCGCAGCTATCTCGATTTCTACCTGGGCTTTGGCTACATCATCTCCTTGTATATGTTCGCTCAGGCACTGTTGCTCTGGCAATTGGCATCACTGGCATCTTTGCCCGACGGGAAGGTGCGTCCGATGGTGGCAACATTTTTTGCGCTAAGTGTGGGGGCCACCGCCCTCGACTGGGCTTTGTTCTTCGTGGTGCCCACCGTGTCAAATCTGATCATTTCGATCTGTCTGGCATTGGCCTGGTTTGCCGGCGCGCAACCCCGCGTCGCGCAACTGCATCGTTAGGCGCTTTGGACCATTGGACACGTCATCACTGCTTTGGGGGCTGCTCTTTGGGTCGATAGGACTGGGTTTTTTCATTTACGGCAAGCGGCAAAAGACGGTTGTGCCGCTGATTTGCGGCCTGGTATTGATGATCTTCCCGTATTTCGTTTCCAACCCTTTTCTACTCGTCACCCTGGGAGTCGTACTGATGTCCCTTCCGTACTTTTTTAGAATGTGAGGTGCATTCGCGCTGTGTTCAGATTTGGGGTTCACGCTTGAGCCTGACAATCGGTTCCAGCGATCGCGGGGTATGACCAATATGGCTTGGCGCATTGTTTTAGCGGCATATATAGCCTTCTACGTCGTGGCTATTGCCATCGAACGGCATGGCCTTGCAAATCTCTCTAACCGCGCGCCGATGACAGCCTTCGAGTTGTTCCTTACTGCGCCGTTCGCGTGGGGTTACGTGGCCTACGCACTTCAGAGTGGCGCAATCCACTGGTCGGCCTACTGGCGTATATCAACCGTGGAACGCGACGACAGACCGGTAGCCTATTGGCTGGCAGTGGCGTTCTACTTCTTCTATGGAGCCGTTTTGATCGTTCTCGGCCTAAAACGCTGAGAGAGAGGCAGAAGCGAAGCCTTCAGCTTTCCGGCCGAGGGCTCATGCGAACTCAACACCCAAGTGGCGATCAAGACAGAGTCGTAGGCTTTCGCGATCGAGCGGTTTGGTGAGGTGATCGTCCATGCCCGCCGCCTTGCACTTGAGATCATCGTCCTTCATTGCATGCGCCGTCAGCGCGACGATGGGGATGTGCTCCCCACCCCGCTCGTGTCTGCGGATTTCACGGGTAGCTTCGTAGCCGTCGAGTTCCGGCATCTGGCAATCCATCAGGATCAAGTCGTATCGGCCGGTCCGCCACGCAGTCACGGCCTCGCGTCCGTTCTTGACGGCGTCCACGTCGAATCCAAGCTTCTGCAGAGAATGCCGCGCCACTTTTTCGTTGACCACGTTGTCTTCCGCAATCAGGATGCGGTGACCTGCGCGGCTGCGCGGTCCGGTTGAGTGCTGCGTCCCGATATTTTGGGTTCGAACGTGCCAATCCTCCCCCTTGCCCGATAGCACCGCCTCGAGGCAGCGCGCGAGGTCACGCTGCGCCACGGGCTTCAGCAGGTAGCCGGTGAATCCAAGCTTGGCAAATCGCTGTCCGTCGTCTTGTTGCCGGGAACAAGTCAGAAGTACGAGGCGTGTTGCTTTAAAGAGTGGCTGAGCATTGATGCGGCGGGCGAGTTCGGCTCCATCGCAGCCGGGCATCTCTTGGTCGATCAACGCAATATCGAAAAGGCGGCCGTTGCGCTGCTCCTCTCGCATGGCGGCCAGAGCGTCTGCCGCCGAGTGCACAGACAGGGCCTGTATTTGGCAACGACGCAGTTGCCCTTCCAGGACTCTGCAACTAGTGACATTGTCGTCGACTACCAGCGCTCGCCCTTGCATAGTGACGCTAGCAACCGGTTGAGGGTCGGGAACCTCAGCAGGCGCAATTGCGAGGCGGACGGCGAACCAGAACGTGGATCCAGCGTCTTGACGGCTCAGCACGCCCGCTTCGCCACCCATCAATTCAGCGAGGCGTTTGACGATCGACAGCCCAAGACCGGTACCGCCAAATTCGCGCGTCGTCGACGCATCGACCTGTGAGAACGGTTTGAATAAAGTATGTAAGCGATCTTCGGGTATGCCGAGGCCGGTATCGCGCACTTCGAAGCGCAGTGTCGTGGAATCCGCATCTCGGGCAACTTCGACCACACTCAACGCAATTTCACCGGATTGAGTGAATTTGACGGCATTGCCGCACAGGTTGATGAGTATCTGGCGCAGGCGGCCCGCATCGCCCTGCACGAACTCGGGCACTGCGGGATCGATGTGGGCGGTGACCTCCAGATTCTTGGCATGCGCTGGAATCGCAATCAGGCGCGCCACATCCTCGAGCAGATCGCGCACCTCGACACGGGTCATGTGCAGCTCGAGCTTGCCGGCTTCGATCTTGGAGAAATCGAGTATATCGTTGATTACCGTCAACAGCGCGCGTCCACAGTCACGGATCGTTTCCGCATAGTCTCGCTGCCGAGAGTCCAAGGGCGCATCGAGCAACAGTTCGGCCATGCCGATGACCCCATTCATGGGAGTGCGAATCTCATGGCTCATATTGGCGAGGAACTCGCTCTTCACCCGGTTCGCAACTTGTGCGGCCTCTGCCATTGCGGTGGCACGTTCGGTGGCGGCTACCAGCCGCTCATTGCTGGTCGCTAGTCGTGTATTGCTTGCTTCCAACTCTCGCGTGCGTTCACTGAGATGCCGCTCGGCGGCCACCAATCGATCGTGTTCCAGCAAAGAGAGGTTTTGCCGCAGGGCCGCAAGCACGATCACCAGGGCTCCGCCGCCTACCGTTGCAAGCTTCACCGAGGGCAGAACGTCCGGCAATATCCACACCAGCGCAACGCTGATGACGGCCGCGCCGACAACGAATAACGGGATCAGACGCAGCACCGCCTCGCAGCGCCGTTGCCACGACGCGTCGACGCGGGTCTCGGTATGCCACAGGAAGGCCCCGTAGCCCATCGACAACGTGGCAACAGAGAACACCAGATTGATCCATGAGGCCCCCTGTAGCGAGTGGGTCAAGTACTCTGCATTCCATACCATCCACAAGACACCGTTCAGTACCGTGGCGAACAAAAGCAACGCCCAACGAGGGTCGAGCCGCCATCTCAGCGTGGGAGCCAGCAAGGCACCCACGCAGACCGGCGTCAGCAGGCATATGGGGTAGCTGACCAAGATACCCAATTGCAAGACATCCATCGCCTCCCGCCGCGGCAAGTAGAGGACCAGTGTCAGGGTCAGTATCACCAAAGCAAGCGAAGTGACATCGAGAATAAATGGCCGGCTGAGCACGGGAGAGCGTGTCCGAAGCGTCGCAACCAGACCAAACACAAAGCAAGGACCGGGGCCTAGAAAAAAGACATCGTCAAGATTGGGAATCGGAGTCCAATGCGTGATTCCATGTATGTCCCAAATCACCTGAGCCAGCATATTGGACGTGAGACCATAGGCAAACCAGCGGCGCGGAGCGCGGTCATGCCCCGTTGCGCAATGTGCCCCGAGCCACGCGAGAGCCGATGCTGCGGCGGAGGAAACGGTCCAATGCAGGTAATCGAACAGCTGTATGGCGGTCGGGTTGCTGCAAAGGCGAGCAGCGACGAACGCACCGACCACGATCATGCTCGCAGGCAGCAGCACCATCAGTGCAATGCGGCTCGAGTTGGTGTCTCTGGAAGCTGGCGGGTCAGGTGGCATGACAGCGGCGACGTGTGCTAAGGGCGCAGCGTAACCCTCGGTGTCTTCGTGCAGCGTGTCCAAGTCGCTGTTTTCAAGCCCCTACCCGATGATGCGCCGCGATTGGCCGCAGGGAAGCCCGGTTGGTGTAGTGTTTTGCCTGACGGTCGGTGGCCTGAGGTTCCTCACTCCTCCATGTCGTGCTGAATCGACGCCAGGGTCTGGGGGGATCTCACCTTGAGCACGGCGAACCAGATGCCGCCGATGAGCATGTACCCGAAGAACAGGTACGGCAAAATGTCATAGGGATACTGAGGAACGGGATACACACTCCCCAGCACCACGAACAACATGAGCGCGGCGCCCACCATTCCCACGATGACGTGGACGGTCTTCATCTCTCCGCGCCTGTTCAAGTCCATCGGCGCGACGATGCACAGTGCGAAATACACCCCGACGAAGCCGAAGCTCGCAACAGTGCCTGCGTAGCCGAAGGCGTCCAGGAATCCGGCCGGCAGCAGGGACAGGCAAATCAGGCCTAAGGCGCCGCCGCACAGCAGGATGGCGCGATGCGGCGTGCGGTGCGTGTCATGTACCAGTCCCATGGAGCGGTGCAGAAATTGATACCGGCCCATCGAGAACAGCAACCGTGCCGCTGCGTTGATGCTGGCGAGTGCGCAGGCGAACACGCTGATCATCGCCGCGAAATACACCACCACGGTTGCCCGGGCGAGGCCTGCCCTGGCGGCCACGTCGCCGAACGGCGCTGCGCTCTTGCCGAGAGTGACAGTGTCCCCGCCCATGCCGAACACCATGAAGTAGGCCATGAGAGTGAAGAATATCCCCGCGAACGCGGCGCAACCCATCACCGCCAACGGAATGTTCCGCCGAGGATTAGCCGACTCCTTCGCCAGCGTCGCCGAACTTTCGAAGCCCACGAAGCTGAAGATCACGAAGGGCAGAGCGGAAAACACTCCGCCGTAGCTGAAGGAGGCGACCTTGAGCTGGGGCGGGTCGACCACCGTACCTTGAATCCGAACGAAAAGCGCAGTGATGACGATCATGATGCCGACCGAGATGACTTCCAGAATCAGGCCGACGCGCGACGATAATTTGATGTCGCGATAGGCGGCGTAGGTCACCGTCGCGACGAATACCAGCATCGATAGCGCGGTCGGCAGCATGGTGAGCCTGATGCCGAATGCCGCCAGGAAATCATCGAGGAAGATGGCAAAAGACAGCGCCACCGCCACCGCCGTGAACATGTAGGCGCTGATCATCGACCATCCCGCCAACGCGCCCGCGAACGGGCCGAAGCTGCGCCCGATGTACACGAAGTACGAGCCCGCCTCCGGGTGCCTGGACGCCAGCACGCCCACGCTCGCCGCGACGATGACCACACCCAGCGTACCGATGAAATAGGACATCCAACAGCCGAGCCCCGCGAGCCCTGCGACCACTGAGATGTTGAGCGCGGGGGTGAGGGTCGGAGCAATCGCAGCCAGGGACTGGCCGACGGTCTCGACGAGGTTCAGCGCGCCGGAGCGCAATTGATGACGGGAATTCTCGTTCGCAGTCTCGGCGCTCGCGCTCATCGACCAATCTCTCCTTATGGAATTCAACGGATGTATTCCTATCACGGCCATGAAGATAACGACAGGTATTCTTCTTTCATGGCCGCGCGCCGCCATGTACGCTGCGGTCGAAAGAGCCGCGGAAGCGTTCGGAAGTACCATGGCATCGTCGGTCAAGGATCACTACGCCAATCACCTGGGTCCAGTCTACGCCTGGATGCTCGGCGATATGGACGCCGCCTTCTCGCGCAGCGATGCGGAGCTTGGCGCTCTTTCCCTGCCGTCGAACGGCGCCGGCAGACGTCATTGTCTGCATGGGCGACACGCTGACCCACTTGCCCGACCAAGCGAGCGTGGCGGCGCTCCTCCGCAACGTGGCCGCAAGCTTGAGCCGCGGTGGTTTGTTCGCGGCTACATTTCGCGACTACTTCTCCGCGCCGTTGCAGGGCAATGCACGCTTCATCCCGGTTCACGCCGATGAGCACCGCGTGATGACCTGCTTTCTGGAATATGAGGATTTGACCGTCACCGTTCACGATCTATTGCAGGAGCGCGAAGGTAAGACATGGCGGCTTCGCGTGAGCAGCTACCGCAAGCTGCGGCTGCCGCCGCAATGGGTCGACGAGCAATTGAGTTCTCTGGGCCTGACCGTTCGCCGCGAGGTGACGCCGAGCGGCATGGTCCGCATCAGCGCGAGGAACGCATCCGAATGAGAATCGCCGTGCTCTTCGGAGGGACCAGTGAGGAGCGCGATGTCTCCATCGCCAGCGCCGCGCAGATCATTCCGGCGTTGCGCAATCTCGGCCACCAAGTGTTCGCGGTCGATACGGCGACCGGGCGCTTGAGTTACTCGGAGGAACGTCAATTACTGTCGGCTCCCGTCGCGGCTGCGCCGCCGTCGCAAACGGAGATTGCACGCGTCCGCGGAGGATCGGTGGCGATTTCGCCGACGACCTTCGATATTCGCGACGCGGATGTGGTGTTTATCGCGCTCCATGGCGGTGCAGGCGAAGACGGCCGGATTCAGGCCATGCTGGACCTTGCCGGGCTGGCCTATACCGGCAGCAATCACATCGCGAGCGCGGCTGCCATGGACAAGGAGTTGAGCAAGCGCTTATTTCGCTCGGTCGGGGTTCCGACCGCGGATTGGCTGATGGCGCCAGTCACGGCGGACGCCGTGGCCGCCGCACTGGGTTGGCCCGTGGTCGTGAAACCCAACAAGCAAGGTTCGACGGTAGGTCTTCGCGTCGTTCGCGAACCAGGAGGCCTTCAGGCCGCCATCGAGCATGCGCGGCACTTCGATGGCGAGATCATGGTCGAGCGATTCATTCCGGGACGCGAGTTCACCGTGGGTATTCTCGACGGTGAGGCCTTGCCGGTCGGGGAGATCATTCCGCCGGGCGAGGTGTTCGACTACGAATCCAAGTACCAGGCCGGCGGTGCGAGAGAAGTGTTTCCGGCCGACCTGCCGCCCGCCGAAGCCGCCCTCGTCCAGGATTACGCCAGGCGCGTGCACCAGGTGCTAAAGCTCGGCGCCTACAGCCGCACGGATTTCAGGCGCGACGACACCGGAGCCTTCTGGTGCCTGGAAGCGAACTCCCTGCCGGGCATGACGGCCACCAGTCTCCTGCCCCAGGCCGCCAAGGCTCAGCAGTTCGGGATTCCCGAACTGCTGGATCGTATCTGCCGAGGTGCGATCAGCAGCTAGTCGGCGCCGTTTGCCGCCGACGCGATGCGTGCAAGCCCCGCTTCGATGGCCTGCTTCACTTCCTCGTTGAGCTCTCTTGGATTTTTGCCGGTGGATTCGATCGGCTCGCCGATGACGACGCGGATGGTGCCGGGCCTCTTCAAGAAACCGCGCCGCGCCCAGAATGTCCCGGCATTGTGCGACAGAGGCACCACGCTATGGCCCGATGCAATTGCAAGCAGCGCACCGCTCACGCCGAACTTGCGCGTCTCGCCCGCGACCACCCGTGTGCCCTCGGGAAAAATAATGATCCACAGACCGTCCGCCAGCCGCGCCTTGCCCTGATCGACCACTTGGTTCACCGCCCGGTGACCTTCGCCGCGATTGATGGCGATGGGCCGCAGCAACTTCAGTCCCCAGCCGACGAAGGGTATCCACAAAAGCTCGCGCTTCAGCACCCAAACCTGCGGCGGAAAGATGAGGAACTGCGCCACGGTCTCCCAGGCCGAGGTGTGGTTGCTCATCACGATGTGGTTGCCGGACGGAATGCGCTCGCGGCCTTCGACGACGTATTTGAGGCCGCACAGGCGCTCGAGCACCCAAAAAAGAATCCGCGCCCAGGTGCGCGCAATGGCGAACTGCGCGGGGTACGGCAACCAAAAACCCAAGGTCATCACGCCCCCGAACACGCAGGCCGATGCCATCATGTAGGTCGTGAAGAGCAGCGAACGAAACAACTGCACGGCGTCGCTTCAACCAGGAAGGCGCGACAGATCGGCCACGCCGCCGAGAAGGCGCTGCACGTCGCGCAGCAGCGCCAGGCGGTTATTGCGCCGGCCGATGTCTTCGTCCATGACCATGACCCGCTCGAAAAAATCGTCCACCGGCGCGCGCAGCGCCACCAAGGCCTTGAGACTTTGCGCATAGCGGCGCTGCGCTGCCGCTTCTTCCACCGGCGCGCGCAGATCGCTCAACGTTCGGTGCAATTGCCTTTCGGCTTCTTCGGTCAGCGCGCCGGCGTCGACGGTCACCTGACTGCCGAGCGTAGTCTTCTTCAGAATATTGGAGATGCGTTTGTTGATGGCCGCGAGCACGACGGCTTCCGGCATGGACAAGAATTCCTTGAGCGCCGAAAGGCGCGTGAGCGCATCGAGAGGCGAACGCGGGCGATTCGCGAACACGGCGTCCAGCATCTCGACGGTGGTGCCGGGATCCTCCGACAAGAGCCCCCGGAGCCTCTCGAAAAGAAATTCGTAGACCTCGTCCGCCACGCCTGCTTTCAATACCGGCTGAGCCGCGGCCGCTTCTGCCAGCAATTCGAATAGGTCCAAATCCAGCCGGCCCTCGAGCAGTATGCGCAGCACGCCGAGCGCGGCGCGGCGCAGGCCAAAGGGATCCTTGGCGCCGGTCGGCCGCTGATCGATGGCGAAAATTCCCACCAGCGTATCGATCTTGTCGGCGAGGCCGACGGCCTGACCCGTCTTGGTCGAGGGCAGCGCGTCGCCGGCAAATCGCGGACGATAGTGCTCCTCCAAAGCCCGCGCCAATTCTTCGGGCTCGCCTTCCGCTTCGGCGTAGTACCGGCCCATGGTGCCCTGCAGCTCCGGAAATTCACCCACCATGGCCGTCATCAAATCGGCCTTGGCCAGCCGCGCGGCGCGAGCCACCCAAGGTCCCGCGCCGATGCGGCCGCCGATCGACTGCGCCAGCGTTTCGACCCGCCGCGTCTTGTCGGCGTAGCTGCCCAGGCGAGTCTGAAAGGTCACGCCGCTCAAGGCTGCCGCGTGCGCGTCGAGCGACAACTTCCGGTCCTGCTCCCAAAAGAAGGCCGCGTCGCTCAGGCGGGGCCTGACCACCCGCTCGTTGCCTTCCCGAACCTTGGATGGATCGCGGCTCTCTATATTGCTGACCGTCACGAACCAGCCCGAGAGTTTGCCGTCGGCGTCCTGCACCGCGAAATAACGCTGATGATCCTGCACGGTCGCGATCACCACCTCGCGCGGCAGACTCAGGAACCGCTGCTCGAATTGACCGGCGATGGGCACGGGCCATTCGACCAGCGCGGTGACTTCATCGAGCAGGGCTTCCTCGATCAAGGCGGTGGAGCCGTCGCCGCTCGCCGCGGCGGCCACGCTCACCCCCGCGCGGATGAGCTCGCGGCGCTTCGCAAAGTCGGCCAACACCCGGGCGCGGTGCAGCCGGCCCTCGTACCCTTTGGCCGATTTGAGAGAAATGGGTTTGGGTGCATGAAATCGGTGGCCATGGGTCACTCGCCCCGCTTTGAGTCCCAGGACTTCCGCGGGCACCACCTCATCCCCGTAAAGCAGGACTACGCTGTGAACGGGTCTCACGAACTCCACGGTGCCGCTGCCCCATCGCATGCGTTTGGCAATGGGCAGGGCGGCGACGGCTTGACCCACGATATCTCCCAGCAGGCTCAGCGTCGGCGCACCGCGCTCGGTGCCGCGGAACATCAGCCATTCGCCCTTGTCGGTCTTGAGCGCCGAAAGTTCGGTCACGGCTACGCCGCAGTTCTTCGCAAAGGCGATGGCGGCCTGCGTGGGAGCGCCCTGCCCATCGTAGGCGACTTTGAGCGGCGGGCCCCGCTTCTCGACCTGCTTGTCGGGTTGATGCTCCGCCAATCCTCGGACTCGCACGGCGAGGCGCCGCGGTGTCGCGAAGCCGTGGGCCTGGCCGTGCGGAATGCCGGCGGCATCCAGGCCCGAGAGCACGCCCTGGGTCAGGGCGGTCGACAATTCCAGCAGGGTGCGGGGCGGTAATTCCTCGGTGCCCAGCTCGAACAACAATTCGCGCGCGCTCATCCGACGACTGGCTCGGCAACCCTGTCGATGGGTTGGGCGGTGCCCTTCAACAACGGAAAACCCAGCGCCTCGCGGCTGGCGCGATAGGCTTCGGCGACGCCGCGCGCCAAGGTGCGTACTCGAAGAATGTACCGTTGACGCTCGGTGACGGAGACCGCGCGCCGCGCGTCCAGCAAATTGAAGGCATGCGAGGCCTTGACCATCTGCTCATAGGCGGGCAGCACCAATTTGTCCTCGAGGAGCTGCCGGCAGGCCGTCTCATGTGCATCGAAGTGCGCCGACAGCACGGCCGTGTCGGCCTTCTCGAAGTTATACGTCGATTGCTCCACTTCGTTCTGGTGGAAGACATCGCCGTAGGTGATCGTGCCGAACTCGCCGTCGGTCCACACCACATCGAAGATGCTTTCCTTGCCTTGCATGTACATGCCCAAGCGCTCGAGTCCGTAGGTGATCTCGCCCATCACCGGGCGGCAGTCGAGGCCCCCCACTTGTTGGAAGTAAGTGAACTGAGAAACCTCCATGCCGTTCAGCCACACTTCCCAACCCAGTCCCCAGGCGCCCAGGGTGGGCGATTCCCAATTGTCCTCGACGAAACGGATGTCGTGAGTCAGGGGGTCCAACCCCAAGTGCCGCAGGGAACCCAGGTACAACTCCTGAAAGTCGTCCGGCGAAGGCTTGATGCTGACCTGAAATTGATAGTAGTGCTGCAGACGGAACGGATTGTCGCCATAGCGCCCATCGGTGGGGCGGCGCGAAGGCTGGACGTACGCCGACCTCCAGGGCTCAGGGCCTACGGCGCGTAGAAAAGTGGCCGGGTGAAAGGTGCCCGCGCCCATTTCCATGTCGTAGGGCTGCAAAATGACGCAGCCCTGCCCCGACCAGTACGTCTGCAGCGCAAAAATGAGCTCTTGAAAGGTGCGGGGCAGCCGGGTGAGAGCCTTGGGCATGGAATGCTCGCCAAAGATAAGGCCGCGAGTATAGCGACGCCGCACAGCAGTGTCTTAGGGTTCACGGCGCACTCAATTCGCCCATCGCGGCCCTCGTACGAGGGCGTGCACCAAAAAGTGGCGCACCATTGAGGCGTTTGTTCCATTATGATGCAGACCGTACCTGCCCCGTATTGCAAGTGCTTGATCCGTCTACGCATCCCGCAGGCACCGCAATGGCACATTAGCTGCAATAGCTGCAGAGCCCCCGGCCCCAAGAGCCGGCCACAACAACTTTCGCGAGGACGCACATGACTCCCGCCGATGTTCTGAAATTAATCAAAGAAAAAGAAGCGAAATTCGCCGATCTCCGCTTTACTGACACGCTCGGCAAGGAGCACCACGTCACCATCCCGACCCGTCTCGTGGATGAGGGATTTTTCAAGGACGGCAAGATGTTCGACGGCTCGTCCATCGCCGGCTGGAAGGGTATCAACGAGTCGGACATGATTTTGATGCCGGACCCCGGCACCGCCGTCATCGATCCTTTCTACGAAGAGACCACGGTCGATTTGCGCTGCGACGTCATCGAACCCATGACCATGCAGGGATACGAACGCGATCCGCGTTCCTTGGCCAAGCGCGCCGAGGCGTACCTCAAATCCACAGGGATAGCCGACTCGGCGCTGTTCGGGCCGGAAAACGAATTCTTTATTTTCGACAACGTCACCGTGAGTTCGAGCATGAATGGCTGCTCTTACCAGGTCGACTCCTACGAAGGCGCGTGGAACAGCGGCAAGACCTACGAAGACGGCAACAAGGGTCATCGCCCGCTCGTCAAGGGCGGCTATTTCCCGGTGCCGCCGGTGGATTCGCAGCAGGATATTCGCACGGCGATGTCCATGGCCTGCGAGGAGATGGGCCTGAAGTTCGAGGTGCATCACCACGAAGTGGCGACCGCCGGACAGGGCGAGATCAATGTGGCGGCGAACACCCTGACCAAGAAAGCCGATGAGGTGCAGATTCTCAAGTACGCGCTCCAAAATGTGGCGCACGGCTACGGCAAAACGCTGACGTTCATGCCCAAACCCATCGTCGGCGACAACGGCAGCGGCATGCACGTGCACCAGTCCCTGCAAAAGGACGGCAAGGCGCTGTTCGCGGGCGACAAGTACGGCGGCCTGTCCGACATCGCGCTCTACTACATCGGCGGCATCATCAAGCATGCGCGTGCCATCAACGCCTTCACCAACGCGAGCACCAACAGCTACAAGCGCCTGGTGCCGGGATTCGAGGCGCCGGTGAAGCTGGCCTACTCCGCGCGCAACCGCTCGGCCTCCATCCGCATCCCCTGGGTGTCCAATCCCAAGGGCCGCCGCATCGAAGTGCGCTTCCCCGATGCAACCGCCAATCCGTATTTTGCGTTTGCGTCCATGATGCTGGCCGGCATCGACGGCATCCAGAACAAGATCCATCCCGGCGATCCCGGCGACAAGGATCTCTATGATTTGGAGCCGGAGGAGGACAAGAAAATACCGACGGTCTGTCACTCTCTCGACATGGCCCTCGACTACCTGGACAAGGATCGCGGCTTCCTCAAGGCCGGCGGGGTGTTCACCGACGACCTGATCGACGCTTATATCGAGCTGAAGATGAAGGAAGTGACGCGCGTGCGGATGACCACGCATCCGATCGAAGTGGAGATGTACTACAGCTTGTGATGGTTTAGGGGAGGCGCTCGGAGGATTAGGGGGTGCATGAGAGCGTTAAGGTGTAGTCGGTCACAACGTCGGCACTTGGGTTTTGTAGCCGGGAGGCGATGAGGCTATGCTTTCGACTTATGCACCCTTGGAGACCATGGATAGTGCTGGCGGGCCTCGCAGCCTTTGGAGGCCAGGCCGCCGTGGTCTACAAATGGACCGATGCCGACGGGGTGGTCCACTACTCCGATCAATCGGTACCCGGTGCCGAAAAGATTTATACGGCGGGCGGCACCTCGGCCGCTCGGGGTTCGGCCGCCACCGACTCGTCGCCGGCACCGGGCGCCAAGAAAGAGGCGGCGCTCGGCTATACCGAATTTGCCATAATCTCGCCCACCCCCGAACAGACCTTCTTCGGCGACGAAGTCGTCGCCGTGAATCTGTCCCTCGAACCCGCACTCAAGCCGGAACAGACCATCACCTGGCACCTGAACGGCAAGGATCTCGAGGATACCAGCGCTCATTTTGCTCTGCCGCATCTGGACCGCGGCGCCTATGTCATCGCCGCAACCATCACGGATCAGGCGAGCGGGGAATCGCGCACCTCCGACAGCGTCACCTTCTACGTTCGCCAGCCCTCCGAACTGTCGCCCCTGCACAAGTAAGCCCCCTTTCGGGCCGGCCGGATGAACGGTTTGGCCGCTGAATTCAAACTAGACGCGCTGCGGGTCGAGGGCAACGAGCTGCTCGACAGTCTCGTGACCAGCGTTTTTCTGCTGGATCAAGACCTACGCGTCCTCTATTTGAACGCCGCCGCCCAGACCCTGCTCGGATTGGGCCCCAATCAGGCGCTCGGCCGAAGCATTACCGAGCTCACTCGCGGCTCCGAGACCTTGATGCCGCTCTTCGATCGCGCGCGCCAGGGGGGCGAAGGGGTCGTGCAGCGCGAACTCGCCTGGCCTGCGCAGGGCGGAGTCGATCGCATTCTCGACTGCGCGGTGACGCAGATAACGCTGGGGCAGGACATCTTCCGATTGCTGCTCGAGATCGAGGACATCACGCAGCACCGGCGCCTGACTCGCGAGAATGCGCTGCTGGCGCAGTTGGGCGGCAGCCGATTGATGGTCCGCCAGCTCGCGCACGAAATCAAAAACCCTTTGGGCGGCCTGCGCGGCGCGGCGCAACTGCTCGAACGGGAGCTGTTGGACCCCGCGCTGCGCGAGTACACGCGCATCATCATCAGCGAGGCGGACCGGCTCACCAATCTGCTCGACTCCATGCTGGGTCCGGGACGTCCGCCCGCCAAGCAGCTCACCAACGTGCACGAATTGCTGGAACGCGTCTATCACCTGCTGCGCAGCGAGGCGCCCGATGGCGTCACCGTCGACCGCGACTACGACCCGAGTTTGCCGCCGCTCACAGTCGACCCCAACCACATCATCCAGGCCATGCTCAATCTCGGCCGCAACGCCATTCAGGCGCTGTCGGGAGGCCACATACAGTCGCCGCGGCTGATTCTTCGGACTCGCGCGGTGAGCAACGTCAGCGTCGGCACGCAGCGCCACCGATTGGTCGCGTCGATTCAGTTCGAGGACAACGGTCCGGGCGTGCTCGCCGAAATTCGCGACACTATTTTCTATCCGCTGGTATCGGGTCGAGCCGACGGCTCAGGATTGGGCCTCGGCATCGCACAGGATCTCGTCAGCCGTCACGGAGGACTGATCGAATTCGACAGTGCGCCGGGCAGAACCATTTTCGTCATCTCTCTGCCCATGGACACCGCATGAACGCAAAGCCGCTGCAAGTTTGGTTGGTCGATGACGATGCCTCCATACGATGGGTGCTCGAGAAGGCGCTGAAGGGCAGCGGCATGACGGCGAAGTGCTTCGATCAGGCCGACAATGTGTTGATGGCCTTGCGCTCCGACGCGCCCGATGTGCTCATGACCGACATCCGCATGCCCGGGCGCAGCGGCCTCGATCTCCTGAAGGATATTCAAACATCGAGGCCCGGCCTGCCCGTCATCGTCATGACCGCGCACTCCGACTTGGATGCGGCGGTTGCCGCGTATCAAGGCGGAGCGTTCGAGTACTTGCCCAAGCCCTTCGACATCGACAAGGCGGTGGACCTCGTGCGCCGCGCCGCGCAGCAAGCCACGGTCTCCATCGACGTCGAGGCCGCCCGGCGCAGCATTCCGGAACTTCTGGGCCAAGCGGCCGCCATGCAGCAGGTGTTTCGCGCGGTCGGCCGGCTGTCGCGTTCCAGCATGACGGTGCTGATCACCGGCGAATCGGGAACCGGCAAGGAACTCGTCGCACGCGCCTTGCATCGCCACAGCCCGCGCTCCAGCAAGGCCTTCGTCGCGCTGAACACCGCGGCATTCACTGCCGATCTCTTGGAATCGGAACTGTTCGGCCACGAGAAGGGCGCCTTCACCGGCGCCGACGCGCTGCGCCGCGGGCGCTTCGAACAGGCGGACGGCGGCACCCTGTTCCTCGATGAAATCGGCGATATGTCCCCGGCCCTGCAGACGCGGCTGCTGCGCGTGCTGGCGGAGGGCGAGTTCTATCGCGTCGGCGGGCAGACGCCGGTGAAGGTCGAAGTGCGCGTCATCGCCGCCACCCACCAGGACTTGGAAGCGCGCGTGGGTTCCGGTCACTTCCGCGAGGACCTGTTGCACAGGCTCAATGTGATACGCATCGAAATTCCTCCGCTGCGCGAGCGCCGCGAGGATGTTCCCGAACTCCTGCGGCACTACCTGGCCGTCGCCGGCCAGGAACTCGGCGTCGAGCCGAAACTTCTGACCTCGCCGGCCGAGAATGTGCTCGTGGCCTTCGATTGGCCAGGCAACGTGCGCCAACTGGTCAACGCCTGCCGGCGGCTCACCGTCACCGCGCCCGGACGAGAAATTCGCGCCGAGGACATCCCATCCGATCTCGGCGGCGTGCCGACAGGTCAGGCGGCGAGTCACGATTGGATGGCGAAGCTTTCACACTGGGCCGAGCAGGAATTGGCGGCAGGCGCGCAGCGGCTGCTGGATCAGGCGGTGCCGGAAGTCGAGCGCATATTGATCCGCGTCGCCCTGCGCAAAGCCGACGGGTTGAAGCAGGATGCGGCCAAGCTCTTAGGCTGGGGCCGCAACACGCTCACTCGCAAGATGAAGGAGCTGGGCATGGAGGATGTCGGCTAACCGCCAAGCTCCCCGCCGCGCCCGGCGCTGAGCGTGGCGCGGCACCGAGCGGGGTGCGGCCGACCCCGTCCCGAGCAGTCTATAATTGTCTCCATGGGCGCTTTTCTCTGGCAAAAAATCGAAGCGGCGCAACGTCTGCTGCTCGGTAACTCTCTGATGGATTGGATGGCCGCGGGGATCGTGGCCCTTGCCGTGTGGTCGGCCCTGTGGATCCTGCGCCGCTTCACCGCCGCGCGCTACCGGAAGTATTCGGCCGCGCAACGCCCGACGCCCATCCGCCTCATCGCCTATCTGGTCGGCAACACGACGCAGCTCTTCATCGTCGGAGTCGCCCTGTACGCCGCGCAGGGGAGCGTAACTCTGCCGGCCAGAGTTGGGCGCGAGCTCGACAACGTCGTGCTCATCCTCGTTCTCGTGCAAATCGGATTGTGGGCCGGCCGCACCCTGCGTTTCTATCTGGAGTTCAAGGAGCGGGAGCGCGGCGCCGACCGGGTCTTCGCGGGCTCGCTCGACATCATCAATTTCATCGCGCGATTGGTCGTATGGTCGATCTTGATCCTGGTCGCGCTCAGCAATCTCGGCGTCAACATCACCGCGCTGCTCGCCGGCCTCGGCGTCGGCGGCGTGGCGGTGGCGCTCGCCCTGCAAAACGTCCTCGGCGATCTGTTCGCCTCGTTGTCGATCGCTCTGGACAAACCCTTCATCGTCGGCGACAGCTTGGGCCTGGACACCTTCGCGGGCACGGTCGAGCACATCGGCATCAAGAGCACTCGATTGCGCAGCGACTCGGGCGAGCAGATCATTCTTTCGAACGCCGACATCCTGAAAAGCCGCGTGCGTAATTTCGGCCGCGCCCAGGAGTTGCGCGCGTTGGCGACCATCCGCGTGAGCTACGAAACACCGGCCGACATACTTCGCGAGATCCCGAAGCTGCTCGAGAGCGTGGTTCGCGAACAGCCGAACTCGCGTTTCGAGCGCTGCCACTTGAAGGTCCTGGGCGATTCGGCACTGCACTTCGAGCTCTCGTACTTCGTCCAGCAGCCCGCCGTCAATTCGCTGCTGGATCTGCAGCAAGCGGTCAACCTGCGCATCATCGACGAATTTCGCCGCTTGAAAGTTGCATTCGAATATCCCATCCAGCGCGTGGTGCTCGCGCAGCCGGGGATCACGGCCGCACCGTGAGCGCTACCCATGAGCGGCCGTCTTAAGTGTTCCACGTCGTGCTGTTCGAGCCCGAGATTCCGCCGAATACGGGCAACGTCATTCGCCTGTGTGCAAACACCGGCGCAGCCCTGCACCTGGTCAAGCCGCTGGGATTCCGCCTGGATGACAAGAGTCTGCAAAGGTCCGGGCTCGACTACCACGACCTGGCGACCGTCAAGGTGCACGACAGCTTCGATGACTGCCGTGAGGCTCTCGCCGACGCGCGCCTCTTCGCCGTGGAGACCGGAGGGCGGCACTGCTACAGCGAGGTCGATTACCGCGCCGGGGACGCGTTCCTGTTCGGCCCGGAAACCCGCGGCCTGTCGCAGGAGATGCTCGACCGCGTGGGACGCGAGCGGTCCCTGTTCATTCCCATGCTCGCGCAAAGGCGCAGCATCAATTTATCCAACGCCGTGGCGGTGATTGCGTACGAAGCCTGGCGCCAGCTCGGATTCGGCGGTTCGTCGACGGCGGCGCCGGGAGGGCGCTAGGGCACGGCGTTGGGGTCGCGACGGGGTCAAAGGTCGAGAGTGCCCTCGAACACGGCGACGCAGCGCCCGCCGATGTGGCTTGCGGTCACGGCGCCGTGGCTTTTCGTGGTCCGCCCGAGCAGCAGGCTGGGGCGGCCCATGTCCACGCCCTGATGAATGCGCCAGGCGAACTCGGCGCGGTCCTCGGGCTCAAAGCTCGTGAGCAGGGCGATGGCCGCGGCGCAGGCACTGCCCGTGGCAGGATCTTCGATGACTCCATCCAGCGGCGAGAAGGTGCGCGCATGCAGAATGGTTTCGCCGGATGCGGAAGATTCGCCGTGCGCCCTTGAGTACGCGAAGACGGCGTCAGCGCCGTCCAGCGGCAACAACTCGGCGTGCGCCGCGATGTCGGGCTTGGAGCGGCCGAGCGCCGCGCGGCTCGACACCTCGACGGCGAGAAAGGGCAGTCCGACCGAGATGACCTGCGGCGGATGCACATGCGTCGCGATGTCCGCCGCATCCAGCGACAGGCAGGCCGCGGCGGCCTCTCGGGACACCAGGGCCCGGCGCGACATGGCCTCGGGCGCCCGCACCTCGGCACCGACGGTGTCGCCGTGCTCGCGCAACAGCCGAAGCGCCACGAGACCCGCGGCCTCCTCGAATAGAAAGACTCCGCCGGCCGAAGCGGCGGCAGCGGCCCCGAACGGACTGTTCCGCGCCAGCACGAAGGCGGTTCCCACATTCGGATGCCCGGCAAAGGGCACTTCGGTGCGGGGCGTGAATATCCGCACCTTGGCGGTGTTCGTAGAGTCTTGCGGGGGCAGTACGAAGGTGGTTTCCGAATAGTTGAACTCGAGAGCGATGGCCTGCATCTCCCGGGCCGACAGGCCCGCGGCATCCAAGACGACGGCGAGTGGATTGCCGCCGAACATTCGATCCGTGAACACATCGACCGTGACATAGCGTCGCTTCATGGCCAATCCTCTATTCCGTCTCGGAGCGTACTTCCCGTCCCATCAGCGCCTGGACCGCTGCGCGAACCGGCTTGCCCTCGTGCACGATCCGGTAGATTTCCGTGCAAATGGGCATGTCCACGGAGAGGCGCTGCGCCACCTCGTGCACTGCGCGTGCCGCGGGCACGCCTTCGACCACCTGATGAATCTCGCTCTGCGCCTCGGCCAGGGATTGTCCCCGGCCCAGCGCCATGCCGAAACGGCGATTGCGGGATTGGTCGTCGGTACACGTGAGAACCAAATCACCGAGGCCGGCAAGGCCCATGAAGGTCTCGCGTGCAGCCCCGAGCCCCACTCCGAGCCGCATCATTTCGGCCAGTCCGCGAGTGATCAAGGCCACTCGGGTGTTGGCGCCGAAGCCCATGCCGTCGGCCATGCCGGAGCCGATCGCAATGACGTTCTTGACCGCGCCCCCGACCTCCACTCCCATGATGTCGGACTGTGTGTAGGCGCGGAAATTCGGCCCGGACAGGCTCACGGCAAGCTCCTTGGCGAAGCGCTCATCCTCGGATGCGACTGTCATGGCGGTGGGCAGACCGGCGCCGACTTCCTTGGCGAATGTGGGACCCGACAGTACCGCTCCCGGCCGCACGCCCAAGACTTCCCGCGCGACCTGGTGCGGCAGCATTCCGCTCGCCGTCTCGAATCCCTTGGTGGCCCACGCGATGCGCTGGCCTGTGCCCAAGTGCGGCTTGATGCGCTCCAGGGTTGCGCGAAATGCATGCGAGGGCACGGCAATCAGGGCATCGCGAGCACCCTCGAGCGCCCGGCTCAAATCCCTCGTTGCCTGCAAACCCTCGGGGAATGGAGCGCCGGGCAAATACCGCTGATTGCACCGGGCCTGCCGCATCAGGTCGATCTGAGCGCCGTCGCGTCCCCACAGCTGCGTGGGGTGACCCTCTCGAGCCAGCTGAATGGCGAGCGCCGTTCCCCAGGAGCCGGCGCCGACGACCGTCATCGGTTCTGCGCGCCGCTGCTGCATATCCGCCCCTCGGGTTTAGGCCTAGTTGACCAGACCTTGTTGATTCGATTCGGCCGCCTGCAGGAACAACGCGTCGAAATTGACCAGAGGCAGGAGAAAATTCGGGAAACCTCCCTTGGTGATCAAATCCGACACGACTTCGCGGGCATAGGGGAACAGGACGCTCGGACAGAAGCTGCCGATCAGGCGCTTCATATCCTCCACCGATGCCCCGGAAATCGCGAACACTCCCGCCTGCTTGACCTCGACCAGGTACAGCGTCGCCTCGCCCTGTTTTGCCTCGAGCGTGATGGTCAGCAGCACCTCGCGGACCTCCGCCGCGAGTTCCTCGGTGGAGGTGTTCATGTTGAGCTGAAACTTCGGCTCCCAACCCTGATTGTTCGGCAGCCGCGGCCCGTTCGGCGATTCATAAGAAGAGTCCTTCAAATAAACGCTTTGCAGGGTCACTTGGACCCCGCCCACATTGGCCGTCGGTCCCGCAGTTCTTTCCTCGTTCATCAAGCCCCCTGAAGTAATCGATCCAGCTCCCCGCTGCGATCGAGTTCGAAAAGATCGTCGCAGCCGCCGACATGCTTGTCGCCGATAAAAATCTGCGGAACCGTGCGTCGATTGCTGCGCGCAATCATTTCCTCGCGGAACTCGAGGTCATCCTCGACATTGATTTCGCTCAAGGCCACATTCTTCCCGGTCAGGAGCCCGCGGGCGCGCTGGCAGTACGGACACCAGTCCGACATGTACATGGTCACGGCCGCCTGGGTCACTTGCTCTTCGCCAAAGGCAGGTTGTCCTTTACCCAGGCGTTCAAGCCCCCGTGCAGATTGAACACTTTGGTGAAGCCGAGCTCCATCAGGGTGCGTGCGCCGCGCGCGCCGTTGACGCCGGTGTCGCAGTACGTGATCACGTTCTTGTCGCGCCATTTCTTCAAGCTGTCGGCCTGCGCCTTCAACTCCCCCACCGGCACGTTGCGCGCGTCGCCGATATGGCCCGCGTCATAGGGTTCCTTGCCGCGCAGGTCGATGACCAGGGCGCCTTGATTCATGAGCCGCACGGCCTGCATCGAGCTCAACGCGGCAAACGCCTGCATGCGTTCGCGAACTTCATAAATGACCACGGCGACGGCCGCCAGGAGCGACGCGCCCGCCAAATAAGGATGATGGCCAATGAACTCGAACAGTCGCTGCATGCGTCGCACATATAGATTTTTCGGGCCGATAAGTATAGCAGCGGGCACAGGGCTTGTATGCTTGCCACCCATGAGACTCATCCGCCATCGCCGCTTCGAGGCCTTGGGCGCCGCCGTCATGTCGGCCGCGCTGGTGTGCGCGGGCGCCTGGGCGGCTGCGGCGGACTCGGACGACTCGGCGCAGGCCAAAGCCAAACTCAGCATCGTGCGCGCGCGCATCGCGGCGCTCACGAAGCATGTCGGCGACGAGCTCAAGCAGCGCGACGGCTTGAGCGCGCGCCTGCGCGAGACTGAGCTCGTCATCACTGCGCAACGCCGTCGGCTGGATGGGCTGCGCGCCGAACAGGCGGCGGCGGAGCGGCGCCGCGCGGAACTGCGCGCCGAACAATCGCGCGAACGGACCGCGCTGCAGTCGGAGCGGGCCGCCCTCGCCGCACAAGTGCGGGCGGCCTACATGATCGGCCGGCAGGAACAGCTCAAGCTGCTGTTGAACCAGGGCAATCCGGCCGGTCTCGGACGCACGCTCACCTACTATGAATACTTCGCCCGCGAGCGCAGCGGTAAGATCGACGTCATTCAGGGACAGGTCGCGCGCCTGCTCGAGCTCGTCACCGAAATCGAAACGCAAAGTGCGCAACTGAAGACCCTCGAGGCCGACGCGGCCCACGAGATGCAGAACCTGGAGCGCGCGCGAGGGGACCGCGCCGACGCGCTCAAGGCGCTCACCCGCCAGGTGGCGAGCGGCAATCAGGAACTCGACCGATTGAGGCACGAGGAGCAGGTGGTCGAGGCCTTGGTCGCCGATCTTTCGCGGCTCATGCAGGACTTCCCCACCGATTCGACAGTGAGCTTCGCGTCGATGCGCGGCAAATTGCCCTGGCCCGTGCAGGGGCGTGTGACGGCTCGCTATCAGGAGCCGCGCTCCAAGAACGGCGAAGAGATAGAGGCGGCGCGCGGGACGAAAGTGCGCGCGCCCTACTTTGGCCGTGTCGTTTATGCCGACTGGCTGCAAGGCCTGGGACTTCTGCTCATCATCGGACACAGCGGCGGCTATATGACGCTGTACGGTCATGCGGAGGTGCTATACAAATCCGTGGGCGACTGGGTCGCCCCGGGCGATGTGATCGCGGCCATGAGCGATGCCGCCGGCGCGGATCCGCAGCTCTATTTTGAAATTCGCGAGGGCCGCAAGACCGTCGATCCCGCGGCGTGGCTGACTCCGAAACCGTGAACAGATCCGAAGCGGTGAGCAGCCGGCGAGCGGCTTGGGACCGCTGCATTATGTCGCATCCTTCGGCCTGATCGTTTCGAAATATCGCGCGAATTGCCGAATGCGTCCTAGATTCGCCGCGCCGGTTGTCGGATGCTCCGGCGCAATGATCCCCTCGGCCGAAACCTGGACCTCGTACGCGCAGCTGCTCTCGCGCCTGAGTCCCCGGATAAGCCACATACAATTCGCCAGCGCCGACGGCGACTCCTGGTGGTCGAGCGATCCCTCGAGCGCCTCGCGAGTGCAGTACGCGCTGGCCCTGCTGCAGAACTCGCACCCAGCCCGGCACGTGGACGTCGACGGCCTGGTGGAGACGGTGGACAGCAGCGAATCACGCTTTGGATTTCGCATACGCGGTGCGCTCGGCGAAGTGTTGGGGCTGGTCATCATTGCACTGCCTGCGCCGGAAGCGCGGCTCGAATTATCGGCGGTTCACGCGCAGATCAAGCCGGCGCTCGACTGTCTGCAAAGCGAATTGTCGGCGCGCGCCGCCATCGGCGAGCTCAGCGAGAATCTCGCCGACAACAATCGCGACCTCGATCTCTTTCAACGGCTGTCCGAGGCGACGGCGGCGGAAGGGTTGGATTCCCTGGGCCAGATTCCCACGCTGGCGAACGAGCATCTGTCGGGAGTGGTCTCCGCCATTCTCCTGCCCTACCGCAACTTGACGATTTGCCGCGCGCGGTCCGACCAGCCGCAGGGCACCGAGAGCGAGGTGCTGGCGCAAATGCACCGCCATCTCCTCACCCGCGCGCAGCTGCATCGCTGCACTCTCGTCGCCAACCGGCTCGCTCTCGACGGCTCCAATGCTGCGGTGCCATACAAAGCCATTTCCACGCCCATCTGCGACGAGGCCCGGCGCGTCATCGGGGTGCTGGCCGTGTTCCGTGCCGATTCCGACGGGGACTTTCAGCTGCGCGACGCCGAGGCCTTGGAATTGCTGTCGCGCAAAGCCACGCAGATCATCCGCACGAGCTTTGATCCCGTGACTGGCCTGTTGACGTCGGCCGCGTTCAACGCGCAAACCGCGGCGAAGTTGACTGCCCGGCAAGTGAGGCAGGGCACACACGGCTTGCTCTACATCGACATCGATCAGTTGAATTTGGTCAACGAAAATCACGGCATGCACGTCGGCGACGAGGTCATTCAGAGTATTGCGCAGCTTCTGTCGCGGCGCGTCCGCCAGGGCACGCTGATCGCGCGGATGGGCGGAGACCGATTCGCGATGTTCCTGCCCGGCTGCGGCATCGAGCCGGCGGCCCGCGTCGCCGAGGAATTGCGCAGCGCGGCCATCCGTTTGAGCGGCGCGCGCGACGACAAGCCCTTGCTCGTGTCCTTGAGCATCGGCGTCTCTCGCCTGTGCGATCGGGATCTGCGTTTGGACCATGCCATGGCGGCGGCGGAACTCGCCTGCCGAACGGCCAAGGAACGCGGCCGCAATCGAGTCGAGGTGTTCTACGGCAACGAGCAGACTTCCGAGAGGCAGCGCGCGAGCCTCGGCTTTGCCGCCCAAGTCGACGCCGCGCTCGCGTCCGATTCCCTGGAACTCCTGGCGCAGCCCATCCTGCCCTTGAGCCGGGCTCCCGCCGACCCGCGCTTCGAGATCCTGCTGCGCATGCGCGCCGCGGACGGCACCCGTCTCGGCCTCGAGAAAATGACCGGCGCCGACCAGGATCTGACCCGCAGAATCGATCGCTGGGTCATCGAACAGGTGATCCAGCGTCTCGCCGAATGCCGGACTCTACTGCGCGAACATCCGGCGAAATTCTCGTTGAACCTGTCGGCGGCATCGCTCGCCGACGGGGAATTCTGGCAGATGCTGGAGGCGCTGGTGCGCAAGAGCCGCATCGAACCCGGTACTCTGGGCTTTGAATTCCCCGAGGAAGCCGCGAGTCCTTACATAGGCGTCATCGCACCCTTCATGTGCCGGCTGCGCGAACAGGGAATCTCCTTCGCTCTGGACAACTTCGGCCGCGGGATCGGATCGCTGTCGCATCTGAACTCCTTGCCGGTGTCCTGCATCAAGATCGACGGCAGCTTCAGCCGCGACCTCCTCGACAATCCGAAATCTCAATCCATGGTGGTGGCCATCGCGAAGCTCGCGAGCACTCTGGGAATGGAAACGGTGGCCGGCCACGTGGAGACCGACGCCATCCGCGCACGCGCCGCACAATTGGGCGTGGACTACGGCCAGGGCTTTTTCATCGGCAAACCGATGGCTTTGGACGATGCCATTCGCGACCTGCCGCTGTATTCGTGCTTTGCCACCTCCACCGGGCTTTTCGATTCCTCCCAGGTGAACGCGGCGGCGCTCGGCGGCTAGGAGTCTGGGCGGCTGAAGATTGACGCCGCCGCGTTGAAGGTGGGTTGCGTGAAGGATGAGCCTGGCTTGAGCTTGATCAGGCGAGCCGGCGGCCTGCGACGGAGGCTTGAGAGCTCATCCGGGTACCCATCCGAGTCGGTGCATGCGCTTGAAGTTCATCGCGGTGCAGATCAAGCGCCATTCCGCGCTCGCAGCGCTCAGCCCTCGCAGACTAAAGGTTCGAAAGCCCAGCACCTGCTTGATCCAACCGAACACCGGCTCGGGTATGGTCTTGCGACGGCGGTAATGCGCGCGCCCTGCGGGGGTGTTAAGCCACTGCCCCATACGGATGGTGGCAGGCTTTTGGCTCTGCACCCGCGGGCGCTTCTCGTCACGACCCAGTGCCACGCAGGCAGGCTGGCCTCGCTCCTCAAGTTCGCTCAGCCCCGCCTCGGAGGCATATCCGGTATCCGCCAATACCATCTGCGGCTGCAAATCCGTGTTGTACTCGGTCTGATCGAGCATCGGCACGAGGTTGCGATAATCGGCGGGACTGCTCACGACAGATGCCGCCACGATCAACTGGCTGCCCTCATCTATGGCTGCTTGTGCGTTGTAGCACTGCTCAAAACCCGATCCTGTGACCATGATGCAAGAGTCCGGATCGGTGAAGTTCTCCTGCGCATCGGGCCGCGGAACCCCGTACTCACGCAGGCATGGTCGATTTGTCATGCCGCGCGTCTGGCCCGCCTCATCCACAAAGCGCGCGTCGGCCTTGTCCTCTTGCCGCTGACGCTCTTCGAGCCGCGCCTTGGCCGCTTCGATCACCTTCAGTCGGTCGGTGCGCCGCTTCAACTCCGGCGGTAGGTCCCCATCGTCATCCTCAGAGCCTTGGCGATCTTCATCGGCCTGATCCTGCGCCTCGGCTTGCTTGAGTAAGCCCGCAATCTCGCGCTTCAGACGCGCCTCCTCCTCCTGCATCCGACCGTAGCTCATCGCCTTGTGTTTGCTCGCGTTCGCCTTGATCTTCGTCCCATCGATCCCAACGCGCCCCAGCTTCACAAGTCCCGCCTCCCGCGCAACCCTCACCACCTGCACAAACAGCGCCGAAAACTCCTTCAGGTGCAACTGGCGAAACTCCCGAATCGTGCGGTGCGCCGGGTAGTTGTTCGCGCCCAGCACGCGAAAGGCTACATCCTCATGAAGCTTGCGGGCTATCTTGCGCGAGGAGAACACTCCACTCGCATAGCCGTAGATCAGAATCTTCACCATCATGCGCGGATCAAACGGCTGGCGCCGTCTTCCATCCCCTTCGTAGCGCACATGAAAAGCCTCAAGATCCAGCGCATCCACTGCATCGGCGATGAAGTAGGCCAAGTGGTCCTCAGGCAGCCACTCCGACAGCGAACTCGGCAGCAGCAATCCCTGGTCCGGCAAATACGGGCGGTAACTGGTAGGCATGCGATATCCTACCGCTGTGAAATCCTACCGCCCAGACTCCTAGC
>Ga0209624_10000034_pt1 | contig 129350 bp, 112 predicted proteins | sample JacPinW_OM2H0_O1_FD_188565 | JGI IMG/M metagenome (GOLD analysis project Ga0209624, IMG submission 188565) | Forest soil microbial communities from Algoma, Ontario, Canada - Jack Pine, Ontario site 1_JW_OM2H0_O1 (SPAdes) (version 2) | ecosystem: Environmental > Terrestrial > Soil > Boreal... | reverse complement strand
CTTGACGGCAATGGCGGGAGGAAAGGTATCCAGATGCTCGCCCACCCAGGCGCCGGCGAACAACGTCGCCACCAGGTACACATGCTTCTTCTTCATCTCGAGCAGCGTGTCGTCCTTGAGGAAGCTGCCGTGCTCGATCGAATCGACGCCCGCGGCAATGGCCATTTTCGCGGCACGGTCGCCGTGGCAATGGGCCGCCACCTTGCGCCCCCAGTTATGGGCTTCGCCGACGATGGCGTTCATCTCTTCCTGGGTGAGCTGCGGATTATCCACGGGATCCGACAGCGACAGCACGCCGCCGGAAGGCATGAATTTGATCACGTCGGCGCCGTACTTGATCTGGTAGCGGACCGCCTCGCGGCACTCTTCGGGACCGTTGCAGACGCCCTGAATGGGGCCCGCCACCGCAATGCGCTGCGGCGGCACCGGGGCCTGATCGGCATGACCGCCGGTCGCTCCGATGGCGTAGTTGGCCACCAGCATCCGCGGGCCGGGAATCATTCCGGCGTTGATGGCGTTGCGCAGCCCCAGCGAAATATAGTCGGATGATCCGACATCGCGCACCGTGGTGACTCCTGCCTCGAGAGTGACCTTGGCATTGTGGGCACCGTACAGAGCCTGTTCCGCGGGGAAGCGCATGATGTCGTTGAAAAAGTCGCGATACCACTCGGGGCTCGACTGCTCCGATAAATGCACATGGGCATCGATGAACCCGGGCAGCAACGTGGCATCGCCCAGATCGATGACTTCGGCGCCGGCAGGGATGGCGGCATCGCTGCCCACCGCCTGAATCTTCGAGCCCGACACCACCACCACGCCGTGCTCCGTGAGCGTGCCCGACACCGAGTCGAACAGGTGCGCGGCCTTCAGCACGATGACGCGCGGCGCCGCGGGCGGGGCATCCGCGAGGCTTGGCCCGGCGATCCACTGCGCGCCCAAGGCCGCCGCAATCCCGAGGCCCCAGTGACTCAATCCGGCGCGCTGCTTCATCGTAGCTCCCTTGGTTGGTGTTGGTTTTAAGGGCGAAGGATAGCTCAAAACTCAGTCCACAGCCGCAGCAGCGTGTGGTACTGGCCGGCGAGGCGTACCAGTGATTCGGGATCGGCGGAAGTCTCGGTCAGTCGCTGGATGGTGCGATCGAGCTCGAACAAGAGCTCGCGCTTCGGATCGTCGCGGATCAGGCTCTGGATCCAGAACACGCAGGCTACGCGCGCGCCGCGGGTCACGGGAGTCACGCGGTGGCGCGAGGTCGAGGTATAGACCACGGCATCGCCGGCTGCGAGTTTGACGGTCTCGCTGCCGAAATCATTCTCGATGATGAGCTCCCCGCCGTCGTAGGATTCCGGGGTCGTGAGGAACAGGGTCGCCGACAGATCGGTGCGCAGCTTGTGGCCCGATCCCGGGATCATGCGCACCGCCCCGTCCACATGCGTGCCGAAGTGCATGCCTTCGCCGTACCGATTGAACATCGGCGGATAGACTCGGTGCGGCAGCACCGCGCTGATGAACAGAGGATTGCGCTCGAGTTCCGCGAGCACGAGCTGGCCGAGCTCCCGCGCCAGCGCGCTCGACTCGTCGACTTGGCTGTTATTCTTCACCGGCGCGCCCTGATGCCCGGCGGTGACGCGGCCGTCGACCCAGGGCGCATCCGCCGCGTCCAGGGCGCGGCGCACGTCGGCGACTTGGGGAGCGGTCAAGAGCTTCGGGATGCGCGCGAACATGGCCTCACCCACACCTTTGGGTACGCAGGCGCGCGACGGCTTGGCGAAACTCCTGAGGTCCTTGGACCGCGGCGCGCTCCAACCAGTGAGCGGCCTCCGGGGTGCGGCCCGCCTGCATCAGAGCACTGGCCCAATTGTACTGGCCGCGAAAATACCCGGCCTCGGCCGAACGCCGGTACCAATCGGCGGCAGCCACCGGATCCCGCGGCGTTCCCCATCCCTCCTCGAAGCAGCGCCCGACCAGGTTCATGGCGCGCTCATGCCCCTGCTCGGCCGCGCGGCGGTAGTAGGAGAACGCAAGCGCGAAGTCCTGCGCCACGCCGCGGCCGTCCAAGTACAGATGGCCCAGGTTGTACTGCGCGAAAGCGTGGCCGGCGGCGGCGGCGCAGGCGTAGTGCTTGGCCGCCGCCCGTGGGTCTTCCGCCGTTCCCCACCCATTGTCGCAACAGCGGCCCACCATGTTCACGGCTTCGACGTCGCCGCCCGCGGCCGCGCGCTCGAACCATTGCAGCGCGGCGATCCGATCCTGTTCGACGCCGGTGCCCTCGAGCAGCATGCGTCCGTAGCACAGCTGCGCCGCGGGGTGTCCGTCGGCGGCGGTGGCGTACACCCAGTCCGCCGCGCGATGCGGCTCCTGGGCGAACAGCGCGCGAAGCCTGGTACTGTCCATCTGCGACAGAAGCGCGGTGATCGAGAGGCAGGCGGCCGGCATGCGGGTACCTAGAAGCGGTAGCTCGCCGTCGCGATCAGCGTGCGTCCCGCACTCGGCAGTGCGTGGTTCTCGGCGATCCCAGTGTAGTAAATGCTGGTGAAGTACAGCTTGTTGGTCACATTGTTGAGCGTGAGCTGCAGCTTCAAGTGCTCGTTCACTTCGAAGGATGTCATCGCATTGAACACCACATAGGCCGGCACGCCGGCGGTGTTTTCGGTGTCGGCATAGCGATGACTCACGGCGGTCAAGCCCCCGCCCACCGTCCACGCGGCAGTGGGCTCGACGGTATTCCAAAGATTGAATGCATCGTGCGGCGTATTGGGAGCCCATTTGCCCAGCGACAAAGGATCGGCGGTCGCGGTGATGCGATCGTTCAGGTGGGTGTAGTTCGCCGTGATCTCCCAGATCCGGGTGACGTACCCGTTGATGCCGATCTCGGCGCCCTTCACCTCTTGATCGAAGGGCATCTGCTGCACCGTCGGATCATCCGGATCCGAAATACGCGCATTGTGAACCCGCGTATCGAACAGGGCGCCGGTCACCTCGGCCCGCCCGCCGAGCACTTTGAGCTTCGCACCCAGTTCGGCCGTGCTGTTTTTCTCCGGGGCGAGACTCTGATCGGAGGGCGCGACGATGAGGTATTCGATCACGGGGTTGTACGAGGTGCCGTAGGAGACGTAGTAGCTCTGGGCATCGTCCGGCTTGAAGATCACCGAAGCTCGCGGGCTCACGAAGACATCGGTGCGCGAAAAGCCGGTGCCGGAATATGCCTCGCTGAAACTCGAATCGAAGCGATCCCAGCGCAGCCCGGCGTCCACGTCCCAGTGCGAGCCCAAGGCAAGGCTGTCCATGGCATACGCGCTCACATCGCTGCCCCGGCCTTTCGGATTGGAATAAGGCGTGAGCGGCGTCGGCGGCGTATTGAAGGGATCCGGACTCAAGATCGGCGTCGGTGCGATGTCGTCCAGGCCGTTCTCGAACCGCGTGACGTTCGATTGCTCCTTGCTGAGTTCGAAGCCGCCGGTCAGCGTATTCTTGAAGCCGCCCACATCGAATTTCGCCGTCACATCGGTGCGGTTGATGGCGAGACTGGTGGTGCCGGCGCTGCTCGGCTGGTCGCGGGACACCTCGATGTCGGTGAGCGGAGTTCCCGGCGGCGGCGACGGCACGAAGTCGTTGCCGAGAAAAGATCCTGTGACCAAGTACTCGAACCCATAGTTGGCGTAGCGCAGACTGTCGCTGAAAGTCACGTCGTCATTGAAGTCGTGCTCGAAGCGAATGGTGCCGATATTGGTATTGGTGCGCGTGCGATCGTAGTTGACGAGACCGTAGAAATTGTTGCGGTCGACCCGCGCCGGAGCGCCGTCGACGAAGGGAATACCGTAGTCCGGAAGATTGTTCTCTTCCTCCTTGAAGTAGCTCAAGGTCAGGCGGGTGGGTGTGTCGATGCCGAATGCCAGTGTCGGCGCGATTCCATAGCGGCGGTAGAACACTTGGTCGCGCTCCATTACACCGTTGCGCTGATCCATCAGCGCGATCCGGGCGGCGGTGGCATCGCCCAAGGGCAGATTGAAGTCCCCCGTGCCGCGCCACAGATCCGCCTGACCTGCCGACACACTGAGGTCCGCCAGCGGCGCCAGCTGCGGCTGCTTGCTCACGGAGTTGATGATCCCTGAGGTCGAGCCGCGCCCGAACAAGGCCGAGGCGGGTCCCAGGAGCACGGCGATGGCCTCGGAGTTGAAGGTGTCGCGCTGGTACTGGCCGATGTCGCGTACGCCGTCGAGGAAGAAGCTATCCGGGATGGACAGGCCGCGAAGATTGATCGAGTCGCCGTGGCCGCCGCCCTCGCCCGCGTTCAGCGTGACGCCCGGAACATTGCGCAAGGCGTCCTGCAGCAGCGTGAGATGCTGCTCTGCCAATTCCTTGGCGTCGACGGTATCCATCGACTGCGAAATGTCATGGCCGGACTGGATGGCCGTGCCCGTGACCTCGACGCCGGGGAGCATCTGCGGCTCGCCGGCCGCCGCCGCCGCCTCATCCGCGCTCGCCTGGCCGGAGAGAAGCGCGGTGACCGCCACCCCGGCCATCGTGAAAGGATTCGCCGCGCCGAGGGCGGAGGTGCGGGTGCAGGCGGAGACGCGGGCGCAGGCGGAGGCGTTCGAGAAATTCGAGGAATTGGAGGCGGCCCCTGGCGTGCGGTTTGGATGCATGAGAGCGAATTCCGGCTGAAATGTTGGATACCGGTAATAACGCTAACACGAATCATTCTTATTTGCATTATTCCGTTGCCCGGCCGGGCCGTGGTATCTCAGTTTGGATTATGTTGAATCGGGCGAACTCCGCCCCGAACGGGTAGGGTAAGGCTAATGACTGTTACTGCTCCGGCGCCCACTCCGATCACGCGGCTTCTCTCACTCGACGTGGCGCGCGGCATCACCATCGCCTTCATGATCATGGTGAACAATGGCGGCGGTCCCGGCTCGTGGGCGTTTATGAATCACGCCGTGTGGAACGGCCTGACGCCCACCGACCTCGTCTTTCCTACATTTATATTTGTGATGGGCATCTCCGTGGTGTTCGCAACGGAGGCGCGGCTCGGGCGCGGCGACACCCGCGCAATGCTTGCCTGGCACACCGCGCAGCGTGCGGCGATTCTGATTTTGCTGGGTATCGTCGTCAATAACTTCCCGTTCTTCCATCTGGCGCACCTGCGCTTTTACGGCGTTCTTCCCCGGATCGGAGTCTGCTATCTCGTGGTCGGGCTCTTTTATCTGTGGGACAGCCGCGCATCCACGAAGGTCGTTGCGCTGGTTGCCGCGCTCGTCGGCTACTGGGCGCTGGTGCGATGGGTTCCCATCCCCGGCATTGGCGTGCCCGGCCGCGATGTTCCGTTCATGGACATGACGCAGAACCTTGTCTCATGGCTCGACAGGAATCTTTTCCCGCATCACCTGTACCTCTACCCGCCCGATCACAACGTGCGCGATCCTGAAGGGCTGTTGAGCGACCTGCCCGCTGTCGGCACGGCGCTGATGGGCATCCTCACGGGCCTCTGGCTGCGTAGCCAAGAATCCATTCCGGCCAAGACGCTGGGGCTGACCGCGGCCGCGGCGGCGAGTCTCGTACTGGGCTATCTCTGGTCGATTGAATTTCCTCTCAACAAGAACCTGTGGACCAGCTCCTTCGTTCTGGTGGCGGGCGGCTATTCGCTGGCGCTGCTGGCGCTGACATTCTGGGCAGTTGAGCAGAAGGGCTGGCGCAAGGGGTGGACCTGGGTCTGGCTGGTCTTCGGATCCAATGCGATTGCGGCCTATATATTCAGTGAGCTGTCGCAGAGCATTCTCGAGAACATAGGCGTGTCGGCTGAATCCGGTGGGCGCGTCGCTCTCGTTTACTGGTTTGCCATGCACACCGTTGGGCACATCCCCAATCCCGGCTGGGCCGCGTTCGGCTACTCGGTCTCATTCACCATGTTCTGCTTCATCCCCGTGTGGATTTTGTATCGCAGGAAAATTTTCCTCAAAATATAGGTGTGCGCGGCGGCTTCCACGCCGCAGGATTCCGGCCGTTTCAAGGCCGCCGGCGCAGGCCCGCGGGGATCAACACGAGACCTAGCACTTCGAACACTCCATGCGCCACCAGCGCCATCAGGGCGGCGGGGATGGCGCCGGTCAGAATGGTGGGCACGTCGTTCAGCGCCAGACCCGAGACGATGGGAGCGCCATAGCCCCCCGCCCCCACCAGCGCGGCGAGCGTGGCCGTGCCGATGCTGACGATGGTCGCCGTTTTGATGCCCGCAAGCAGCGTCGGGCTCGCGAGCGGCAGCACCACGCGCAGCAGCACCTGCCTCGGGTTCAAACCGAAGGCGCGCGCGTTTTCCACATGCACCGGGTTGATGGACCGGATGCCGGTGAAGGTATTGAGTACCACCGGCAGCAAGCTGTACAGGCACAGCGCCGCGAGCGCGGGCTTGGTGCCCACGCCGAATACCGGAATGAGAAAACACAGCAGCGCGAGCGAGGGCACGGTTTGAATCAGCGCACTCGACAGCAGGATGGCCTGGCCCGCGGCCTTGAACCGCACCGCCATCACTCCCAGCGGAATGCCCACCACGACTGAAAAGAGCAGCGACACACCGACCAGCCACAGATGCTCCTTGGTGCGATGGATGACTTCCCTGAGCCAGCCTTGAGATTTCGGCAGCGCCGCCCCCAGGAAGCGCGCGGCAATCTTGGCGAAGGGCATTTTCTGAATGTCGGCCTGCGCATTCATGTCGAGCATGGCCTCCTCGCTGATCCGGCCCTGGAGCGCGAGCAGGGCCTGCCACTCGCGCGGGTGCTGGGTCACGAAGGACGTGCGGGCGACCCACACTGCCTGATAGACCGGAAAATAATTGTGATCGTCCTTGAGCAATTGCAATTGAAGCTTTTTGATCTTCGCGTCCGTCGAATACACATCGATCAATTCGACCGCATTCTGGTCGATCGCCTGGTAGCTCAAGGAGTGCTCCATGCGGTTGACGTTTTGCGGACTGAAATTCAAATGGTAGCTGTCGACCAATCCGGGATAGCCGTCCTTGCGGTCCATGAACTCGTAGCTGAATCCCGCCCTCAAGGTCGACTCGAGAGGAATCAAATCGCCGATGGAATGCAGATTGTGCTTTTCCGCGAAAGTCTCTTTAACCGCCAGAGCGTAGGTGTCGTTGAAACCGAGCGAGTCAGAAATGGTGAGGCCCATGGGCTGAAGGGCGGCCCGGATGTCCTCGATGGACTTGAGGCCGGGCTGCTTGAGAATGGCTTCCGCCAAGGTCCCGGTGTAATCCGGGTACACATCGATGGCGCCGCTCTTCAGCGCCTCGAACAGGATGCCCGTGCTCCCCATCCCCAGCTTGCGCGAGACCGGTGTGCTCGAGGCCGCCTCGATGGTCTGCGCCGCCATTTCTCCCAGCACATAGCTCTCGGTGAAAATCTTGCCGCCGATCACGATGGTGGCCGCCGCGGTCGCGGCGCCGGGCAGGCAGGCCGCGAGCAGCACGCCGGCGAGGACTGCGCGTCTCATTGCACTTCACCCGAGTCGGTGAGGGTGCGCTGCGCGTTGATGAACTGGGAGACGAAGGAATTGGCCGGATGCAGCAGCAGGTCGCGGGGCGTCCCGGACTGCACCACTCGTCCCTCGTGCAGCATGGTCATTTGCTCGGCGAGATACACCGCCTCGCCCAGATCGTGGGTGACCAGGAGCACGGTCTTGCCCAGCCGCTGAAAAATCGATTTCAATTCCTGCTGCAGGCTGCGCCGGATCAAGGGATCCAACGCGGCCATCGGCTCGTCCAGCAGCATCACGGCCGGATCCATCATCGCGGCGCGCATGATGGAGACCCGCTGTTTCTGGCCGCCGCTCATCTCCCGCGGAAACCGCGAGAGGATCTCCGGATCGAGATCGACCACCTTGCGTAATTCCTCCAGCCGATCGTCGATCCGCGCCCTGCGCCATCCCCGCAGCTTGGCGATCAAGGCAACGTTGTTCCGTCCCGAGATGTGCGGGAACAATCCGCCGTCCTGCGGAACGTAGCCGATGCGGTCCGCCCACTCGACCTGAGTGAACGACAGCAGGGCCTGATCGTTGATCTTGACGTAGCCCTTGTCGAAGGGAATCAAGCCCAGCGTGATCCGCAGCAGCGTGGTCTTGCCCGAACCGCTGGAACCGATCAAGGCATGCGTGGCCCCCTTCGGGACCATCAGGTTCACGTCGCTGAGCACCGTTCGGCCCTCGAAGGTCTTGGAGATGTTCTGCAGCTCGAGCATGTTCGGCCGACGTTCCTTAGGAGGCGGGATCGACCACGGTGCCCTGGTGGTACAGGATCTTCCAGCCGGAACTCGTCCGGCGCCACAGCGTGGCCCGGCGCGTCACGCGGGCACCTTGCAGCAGCGTGTAGGTCACGAGATAGTTTTCGGGGGCGATCTCCAGACAATGGAAGTCGAGGGTCTCCCAGATATCTTCATAGCCCTGGAGCATCCTGTTTTCCAGCGTATCCAGGATGAATTCCCGGCTGTACCGGCGGCCCGACGCCCCCACTTCCCAGAACGAAGGGTCGGTCATGCTCTCGAAGTCGCCCCGCGCGGTTCCCAATTCCGGTCTGTGAAATATGGGCTCGCGCCGCTTCAGCTCTTCCAGAACGGCGAGCAGATGCGGGGCGGTGCTCAAAGTGGGTTCCATGCTCACCCGTGCCTCAAGGCTGAGCGGCCACGACCGCGATTTCGATCTTGAATTCGGGAGCGGCCAGATGGGCGCTCATGACCGTGGCGCGCGCAGGCGTCTCGCCCGCAACCACCCAGGCCTGCCACACGGCATTCATCTCGGCGAAGGCGGCCATATCGGTGAGCCAGATGGTGGCCGACAGCAGGTGCCTCTTGTCGGTGCCGGCCTCTTTGAGCAGTGCATCGATCCCGGCAAGGACCTCCCGCGCCTGGATGGCGACGCTCGCACCGGGTGCCACCTGTCCCGCGAGGTATACGGTCTTGTTGTGTATGACCGCCTGCGACATGCGCGGACCGGTCTGAATTCGCTGGATGGTCATGGTCGTTCCTTCGAGTTCCATTGTGCTGCTAGCCTATACCGGCTGTATGATCGATTCGCACTCATTTGAAAGCACAGCGGCGATATTGTAAATCTGACAAGTATCCGGGGGAGTACGCATGGATTTGGGAATTCGCGGACGCAGGGCGATTGTTTGCGCATCGAGTCAGGGACTCGGGCGCGGCTGCGCCCGCGCACTCGCCGAGGCCGGCGTGTCGCTGGTCATCAATGGCCGCCACCGCGCCCTGGTCGAGCAAACGGCAGAGGAGATTCGGCAATCGACGGGAGTCGAGGTGTGGCCGGTGGTCGCCGACGTCGCAACCGCCGAAGGCCAGGCGGCGCTGCTCGAGGCCTGTCCCACACCCGACATTCTCATCAATAACAACGGCGGCCCGCCGTTCCGAGACTTTCGAGAACTGGATCGCCAGGCCATGCTGACCGGGGTGACCATGAACATGGTCACCCCCATCGAGCTCATTCAAAACGTCATCGGCTCCATGGCGGCGCGCGGTTTCGGCCGGATCGTGAACATCACCTCGCTGAGTGTGAAGATGCCCATCCCGGGACTCGATCTATCGAGCGCCGCGCGCGCCGGCCTCACCGCCTTCGTCGCCGGCGTGGCCCGCAAATTCGCGGACAGGAACGTCACCATCAACAATCTGTTGCCGGGAAGTTTCGACACCCAGCGATTGCGCAGCGGCTTCGTGGCCGCCGCGAAGCAAACCGGCAAGCCTGAGTCAGCGTTCGCGGCGACGGCCATGGCGGATATCCCCGCGAAGCGCTTCGGCACTCCCGAGGAGTTCGGCCAGACCTGCGCCTTCATGTGCAGCGTCCATGCCGGCTATCTCACCGGCCAGAACATCCTGCTCGACGGCGGAGTGTATCCGGCGGCTTTTTGATCACAGGGACTCGATTTCCTGCTCCGTGAGCAGTCGCCACTGCCCCTTCGCGAGTCGACCCAGGGACAGGGGACCCACGGCCACGCGCACGAGCCGCAGCACCGGCACGTCGGCGGATTCCAGCAATCGGCGGATGTGCCGATTGCGGCCCTCATCCAGCACGATCTCGAGCCAGGCATTTTTCTCGCCGGCGCGCAGCGTGCGCGCCGATCGAACCGCCAGGCGCTCGCCTTTGACCTGCGTGCCGCGCTCGAGCTTCGCCGCGAGATTAGGCTCCGGTATCCGACCGATCTGTACATGGTAGGTCTTCGGCGGCCCTGTCTTCGGATCCGTGATGCGTGCCGCCCACTCGGGGTCGTTGCCGAACAGCAGCAGTCCCTCGCTGGCCTTGTCGAGACGTCCGATGGGCGCGATCCACGGCAGCGCCGCGCCCTCGAAGCATCGATACACCGTGTCGCGGCCCTGCTCGTCCTTCACCGTCGTCACCAGGCCGCGCGGCTTGTTCAACATCAGCGCCACTCGCCTCGCAGGCTTAGGTGCCTCACCGTCGATGTCGATGCGGTCCACGCCCTGCCGCACCGGATGCTCGGCATCTCGAACTTCGCGCCCGTTGACCCGCACGCGCCCCGCGCGCACCCACTCAGCGGCCTGGGTGCGCGAAGCCAATCCCAACTTTGAGATCACTCGCGCGACGCCGTGACGCGTCATCGGCGGCGGAATGCCCGCAAGTGAAACAACAGCCCGCCGCACAGAGTCACGGAGGCGGCCCAGCCCCACGGCGTCGTGAGGACATCAGAGGACAAGGTCATGAGCTCGACGACGGTGCGCACCGCCGCCGCGGTCGTCTCCAGGACCAGGTGCATGTTCAGCGACACCAGGATCACGGCGGCGGCCACGATGAGAATCTGGCGCCGCAAACGCGCGCGGCGCGCGCGCTCGATCTTGCGCATCAGGGTAGCCCAGAAGTCGTCTTCGGCCAGCGGCTCGCGCCCCCGCGCGAACGCCTCGGCCAGATCCGGATCGAATTCATCATGCATGGGTGTCACCATAGGCGTGCAGCAATTCACGCAGACGGGCGGCGCCGCGGTTGACATGCGACTTGACGGTGCCCAAGGGCAGCGCCGTCGCATCGCTGATCTCGGCGTGGCTCATCCCCTCACTATACGCGAGCACCACGCATAGCCTCGCGTCCGGGGGCAACCGGGCGAGCGCTGCGTCGAGATCCAATCGCTCCGCCGTCGTCGCGGCGGCCGGCGTGTCCGGAAGCACCGCCTCATCGAGCTCAACTTCCCGATTTCTTTTCCGCGCGTGCTGCAGCCAGCAGTTGACCGTGAGCTTGCGCAGCCACGCACCGAAGGCCGAGGGCGACTTCAGGCTGCGAAGCGACTTCCAGGCCTGGACGAACGATTGCTGCGCGAGATCGTCGGCCAGCGCCGGGTCCCGGGTCAACCGGCGCAGCAGTTGCCGGGTCGCATTCTGCCGCCGGCGCACCAACTCACCGAAGGCTGCATCGTCACCGTTCATTGCCAGTGCCGCCACCGCCACCTCGCTCGCCTCGCCGAGCTTGCGGCTCGGCGCCGTCCGATTCACGGCGGCGAATTGCGCGACGGCTCGCGTGCCCGGGCATCGGCCAGCGTTCGGGCGCCGATGAGCAGGCCGACGCCGATCGACATCACCAAGACTCCGGCGCCCATGATGGGATAGAGCGCGACGGGCGCGATTCGGCTGATGAAGAACGACATCAAACATAGGCCTACGCCGGCAGCCAGGGTGATGATGCCGCCGAGCTTGACGTGCAAGGGCTCTATCCGCTCGTCGCGCCGTTCATTCGACGTGAGCTTTTCGATCAAGGCGGGGTCCAGCTGCTGCCCCTTTTCGATGGCCGCGCGCAGCACTTCGACGCCGCCGCGACGCCGCTTATAGTCCGTGATGATGGCAGCGACGGCCACCGCGCCGACGAATATCCAAAAGGCGGCGCCCGCCAGGAAGGGTCCTATACCGGTCATACTGATTCCTCGTATTGTTGTCGGTATATATAAGATGCGTCCCGCCGGGGATTTGGATGCAACAACCCCCGGCACTGCCACGGCGACGCATCGAAAGATGCGTATTCAATGTGCCCAGAACGCCCCCGCCGCACCGGGAAATACCACCGGACTCTCGAAGCCGTCCGCGGACACGCTGGCGACGCCGAAGGCGAAATCGTCGATCGCCACATTCACCAAAGTCACGCTGCTGCCGCTGCCGGCATCGAGCGCATGCGTCCAGGCGGCCTCCGTGGTGTCGCGCCAATGAACCCGGTATCCCGCCGCGGGGACCCCCGGCGATGCGCTCCACGACAACACCGTATCCGGCGTGACGGCGCCGGCCACCTTGACGTTCATCGGCGGGGGCGGCGCGCTGGCCATGGACGCGGCGGTGAGCGCATTGGTGGCGGCGACCTTGGCCAAATAGGCAAAATCGACGTTCGCCGGCAGATCGCCGTACTGCACGCCGCCCTCGGTGCGCAAGTCCTGATGTTGGTGCCGGTAGTCCTCGGCATTCTCCGTGAAGCGCACGGCCGGATACCCCAGCGTATTGAACGCCGAATGGTCGCCGCCGCGTCCGAAACGGTCGAGGCGATACACCAGCGCGACCGTCCAGTTCGGCATGTAGTGTTCCGCCACCGCCTTCGCGTAGCGCGCGACATTGCGGGACGCCGAATCGATCTCGCCGCCCTCGAAACGCCGCTGCTTGGCCTCTTCGGCCGTTTCCGTGTCCCGGGTGCCTTCGGAGAACAAGCGCAGGCGCGTGTTGTTCACCACGCCGTTCTGGCCCCGCGAGGCGCCGACGATGTCGTTGTTGAGGTCCGCCTCCACCCGCCAGCCCTGCTCCTTGGCATAGTCGGCGAGCACCTTGCCGCCATACAGCCCCTGCTCCTCGCCCGACAGCACTCCATAGACCAAAGTCGCGGCAAACTTGTAGCGGCTCAAGATCCGCGCGGCCTCGATCACCGCCGCGACTCCCGAGGCGTCATCGTCGGCGCCCGGCGCATCCGCCGTCGCGTTCATCACATCCGTGACTCGCGAATCGATGTGACCGGTGAGCACGATGACCCGCTCAGGATCGGTGGTGCCTCTCTGGATGGCGACCACATCGACGATCGCGGCCGGTTTGGGCACGCGCGCTCCGGTCACGATCTGCGACGGAGTCACGACGGAAAGACAGCCGCCGCAGTCGCGGCCGATTTGTTCGAATCGCGCCTGTGCCCAGCGCCGCGCGGCGCCGATGCCGCGCTTCGGCGAGGCGGTATCCGAAAGGGTGTGGCGCGTGCCGAAGCCCACCAAGGCCTCGATCGTGAGCTTGACCTGCGCCGCATCGGCCGCAGCCGCAATGTCGCGGAGCAGCGGCTGCTCGACGGGCGAGGCGGCGCCGGCAACCACCGCGAAGGATGCAAGAGCCACTGTCAGTACGCCGCTGGATGCGATGTTCATTGGATTTGGCCTAAGGCTTTCGCGTTCGGAGCGCGCGCCTTTGGATTATTAGAATAAACACGAGCATCAGCAAATAGTTGAAGGTCAGCGAGCCCCCGCCGCCTTTCGAGGCTGGCGGGGCCGGTGGAGGCGGTGTCGTCACGGAGGTAGTGCCCATTGCCGTATTGTTCGAGGCGACCGGATCCGTGGCGGTGCTGCTGACGGTCGCCGTGGATACTTGCGTCCCTGCCGCCGCAGCGGTGGCGGATACCGTGACGGTCACGGATTTCGCCGCGGCGAGATCGCCGAGAGCGCAGGTGATCAGCCCCGACATGCCGGCCGTGCAGCTGGCGCCCGACGCGGTGCCCGGAGTCAATCCCTGCGCGAGCTGGAAGGTCAACTGGGATGCGGCGGCAACATTAGGTCCGGCGTTGGCGACCACCACGGTGTAGCTGACGGCCGCACCGACCTGCGCGGCCGCCGTACCCGTCACGGTGACCGACAGGTCTGCGAGATTGGCAACGGTTTCCGACGTCGCGACCGTATTGTTTGCCGGATTCGAGTCCGGCTGGTCCCCAAGAACCGAGGCGGTCAATTGAAAGGGGCCGGCCGCAGGAGAGCTCGCGGTCAGCATAATCGCATTGCTGCTGCCCGTCGCCACCACGCCGAAGACGCAGGTCGCGACGCTGCCGGAGATGGTGCAGCTGCCGCCGCTCGCGCTGGCGGAAATGCCCTGTGCCCCCGCCGGCAACTGCACGCTCACCGTCACTCCGGTTGCATCGAAAGGTCCGAGATTGGACACCGTGTAGTTGAAGGCCGTCGCAACGCCGACCCCAATCGGGCCCGGTGGCGCCGCCAGGGTGAGTGACAGATCCGGTGCAACGGTGAACTGCTGCGCGCCGGAGTTCAGTGTCGACACTAAGAGATTCTCCGGTCGATTGGGATCCACCAACATCGAGGGAGACCAGATGGGCAGCGCGTTGTATGCCCGCAGAGTTTGCCAAGTCACGCCGCCGTCCGCCGAGCGGGCGATGAAGCCACGCGACGCGTACAGGATGCTTGGATGCTTCGGGTCGATGGCAATGCTGTCTGGATAACCTTCGGTGGCCCCTGCGTTCCATGTCATCGGGTTCCACGTGGCGGCTCCGTCGAGACTCTTCAGCAGCCCCGATTCGGTCGCCGCGTAAAGCACATTGGCGTTGGTTGGATCGATCGTCAACGAATCGAACTGGCTCGAAGCCAGCCCCGAGATCGCCGGCGCCCAAGTCAATCCAGCGTCCGTGCTCTTGTAGATACCGTAGTAGGTGTCGGGCCCGGGTCCCGGTGTGGCCACGGCGTAGACGAACGCATAAGCGGTGCTGGGATCCGAGGCTGCGGTGACCAAACTGCTTACGATGGCATTGGCGGGCAGTCCGGTAACATCGGCCGCCCATAAACTGCCGGCGTCCGTCGATCGATACATCGTCGTCGCGGTCGCCGCAACGATGGTTTGGGGATTTGCGGGCCAGCTGCCAAACGAAATCACCTGCTGGCTGCTGGCGGACGGCGCGAGCTGAACGAGCGACCAGGTGGACCCACCGTCCGTGCTGCGGGCCAGCCCATTGACCAGCGATGCCGACAACAGCCCGGGCTGCGCCAGGATGGCCGTCACGTTCAAGGTCGGTAGCGCCGACGACAATTGCAGCAGGCCGCCGCTGCCGAAATTGTTGACCGGCATGGTCGACGCTGCGCCCGCCGCGGAGTAATACACGCCGCCCGATGAAGCATTGATGTAGATGCGATCGGCGGCCGGGTCAGCGGACAAGCCCTGAATGGAGGTCGAGTTGAGCCCCGCCACCTGCGCCGACCACTGCGTACCCGAGGTCGTGGTGCCGTCAATTCCGTTCAATCCCCCCACCAGTAAATGCGCCGACTGACCGGGGTCGACCGCGATGGTATTGGTCTGGCCCGCGGTATTGTTGCCGGTCACGTCGGTCCAGGTCACCCCGGCGTCCGGCGTTCTGTAGACACTGCCATTGGGCGATCCTGCATAGATAATCGCCGGGTTCGACGGATCGATGGCGATCGCCGACGATCCGCTCGTCGTGGCGTTGGTCCACGTAGCTCCCTTGTCATTGCTGTACCAGACACCGTCGTAGCGCGCGGTCCAGACCTGGCTGCCGTTGAAGGCGAAATCCTGGACTACGCCGGCGGCGGCGACCGGCTGCCAAGTCATCGCACCGTCGTGGGTTACGAATGTCCCCTCGCCACTGGCTGACATGGTCGCGGTGGCATACAAGGTGTTCGAGTCGGTGGGATCGATCGCCATCTTCCACACCTGGGCCGCGGAATAGGTGCTGACGGCGGTTCTTTGGGTCCAGGTATTCCCACGGTCCGTGCTGCAGAAAATCTGCGCTCCGGAATTCATATAAAGAGTCGTGCCGCTCTGACTGACCGCGAGCTGGAACGTATTTGCGGCGGCGGTCGGCACGGTGGTCACGGGCGACAGCGTGGCGCCGCTGTCCGTGCTCACGTACAACGACGGATAATTTGGAGCGACGACGTACACCCGAGTGGGATCCGACGGATCGAGCTCCAAGTCCTGCGGCGCGTTCATGAAATTGGACGCGATGAGCTGCCAGGTCGTACCGCCATCCAGCGAGCGGTAGAATCCGCCGGCCGCAACGGCGTACACCGTGCTCGGCGTCGATTTGTTGAACACGATCTTGTTGACGGTGCCGCCTGCGGGACCGATCGCCGTCCAGCCGTTGATGGCGCCTGACACATGCGCCGATGCGCCAAGATAGAGCGTGATCGCAATGATCAGTAGTCGGGTATGCATGTGGGTGTGCATGGTCTTCCCTGACGCGCCGTTCGGCGGGCGCTTATGTTTGTTTAATGCCTTCCAGGATACCTGAAGCGCGGTCTCGGGTGCCCCGGCTGCACGACCTGTTCAATCTGGCCTCGATGCGCAACGCGGCGTACCATGATCGGCCCCCACAGCTTCAGGCAACACTCACGATGAATCCGGCCGACTCGCGCACCGCGCTTCAACTTCGATCACTGGTCAAGAACAACGGCGAACTGGAAGTGTCGCTCACCCGCGTCCCCGTCCCGGTCCCGGCGGCCAACGAGGTGCTCATCCGCATGGAGGCCGCGCCCATCAACCCCTCGGATCTGGGACTCCTGTTCGCCGGCGCCGACATGACGGCGGCGAGCCGCCGCGGCACCCCCGAGGATCCCGTGATCGCGGCCCGCGTTCCGGACGGCGCGCTCAAGGGCATGACGGCGCGTTTCGGCGTGTCCATGCCGGTGGGTAACGAGGGTGCCGGTGTCGTGGTGGAGGCCGGGTCGTCCGCGGCGGCGCAGGCGCTCTCGGGCAAGACCGTCGCCGCCCTCGGCGGCGCGATGTACTCGCAATTTCGCAGCGTTCCCGTCGAGCAATGCCTGGTTCTTCCACCGGGAGCGACGGCGGCCGAAGGCGCATCCTCCTTCGTCAACCCCCTCACCGCGCTCGGCATGGTGGAGACCATGCGCCTCGAGGGCCACAAGGCCCTGGTGCACACCGCCGCCGCCTCGAACTTGGGGCAAATGCTCAATCGGATCTGCATCCAGGAGAGGATTGCCCTGGTGAACATCGTCCGCAACGACGCTCATGTCGACATCCTGCGGGGGATCGGCGCCGCGCATGTGTGCAATTCCAGCTCCCCCAGCTTCATGAAGGATCTGATTGAGGCCTTGACGGCCACCGGTGCAACGCTGGCCTTCGATGCCATCGGGGGTGGCAAGCTCGCGGGTCAGATTCTCACGTGCATGGAGGCAGCCCTCATTGCCAAGGCCACTCAATACAGCCGCTACGGCTCCTCGACCCACAAACAGGTCTACGTGTACGGGGGATTGGGCATGGGCCCCATCGAGCTCAACCGCAACTTCGGCATGGCCTGGGGGGTGGGCGGCTGGCTGGTCACGCCCTTCCTGCAGAAGCTCGGGGCCGCCGGCACCCAAAAGCTCAAGGAACGCGTCGCCGCGGAGCTCAAGACCACCTTCGCCAGCCGCTATGCCGGCGAGCTGTCGCTGCTCGAAGCACTGGACCTGAAGGCCGTCGCTGACTACAGTAAAAGCGCGACCGGGCATAAGTACCTGATCAACCCGAACAAGGACGTGGGCGGGCGGTAAGCTTAAGGCCGGTTGGGGGCGACGCCCGTCATAAGTTCAATTCCCAGCGCATCGCCGGGAGCCTGTTAGCCTGGCTCCCGGGGAACCTCCGGCGAGCCCCATGCTCCAAGGGATCGCCCTCGACGCCGGGCGGCGGCCCCACTTACCAAAGAGGAATTGTTTGATGATTCAAAAACCTGCGGTTATCCACGAGCCGCGCCCCTTGGCCGTAGACTCCGACGAGAGCCTGCGTGCCGCTCGGGAAACCGTGCTGGAGAATTCGGTCTGGATCGCGCCGCTGCAAGCCGAGATGGCGCGAGTGATCGTGGGCCAGAAGCACCTGTTGGACCGGCTCTTGGTCGCCCTGCTGACCAACGGCCATGTGCTCTTGGAAGGCGTGCCCGGCCTCGCCAAGACCTTGGCGCTGAAGACCCTGGCCGCCAGCATCGCCGTCCGCTTCAAGCGGCTGCAATTCACGCCCGACATGCTTCCCGCCGACATCGTCGGCACCATGATCTACAACCCGCAGGACGGCGCCTTTCGCACCAAGCACGGCCCCATCTTCAGCAATCTCATTCTGGCGGACGAGATCAATCGCGCGCCGGCGAAGGTGCAGAGCGCGCTGCTGGAGGCCATGCAGGAACGCCAGGTGACCATCGGCGATGAGACCTACCCCTTGCCGAGCCCCTTTCTGGTGCTGGCCACGCAGAACCCGTTGGAACAGGAGGGGACCTATCCCCTGCCCGAAGCGCAGATCGACCGCTTCATGATGAAGGTCGTGGTCGACTATCCGAATCGCGCCGAAGAGCGCGCCATCCTGGACGCCATGGCCACTTCCGAGCCGCTGCCCAGCGTGCGCCCGGTTGTGACGGCCCAACAGATTCTGAGCGCCCGCCATGTGGTGAATACGCTCTATGTGGACGACAAGATCAGGAACTACATCGTGGACTTGGTTTTAGCGACGCGTCCGCCGATTGCAAAGTCGCTGAACATCGAGGGGTTCATCCAAACCGGGGCCTCGCCGCGGGCCACCATCAACTTGACGCTGGCCGCGCGCGCCATCGCCTTCCTCAACGGCCGCCACTATGTGACCCCGCAGGACGTGAAGACCATCGCCTTGGATGTGCTGCGCCACCGCGTGTCCGTGACGTACGAAGCAGAGGCCGAGAACATCAGCTCCGAGGACGTGATACACAAGATTCTCGACGCCCTGCCCGTTCCCTGATCGCCATGCCTGCTGATACCAGCAAATCCACCAAGGCCATCATGAGCGGCATGCGGCAGCTGGAGATCCGCACCCGCCGCATGGTCAACGACAGCCTGGCCGGCGAATACCATTCGGTATTCAAGGGCCGCGGCATGGATTTCGACGAGGTGCGCGAGTACACCCCGGGCGACGAAGTGCGCACCATCGATTGGAATGTCACCGCGCGCGCCGGCCGGCCCTTCGTGAAGAAATTCACCGAAGAGCGCGAGCTGACGATTCTTCTGATGGTGGATATCAGCGCCTCGGGGAATTTCGGCTCCGCTGCCTTGAGCAAACGCGATCTCGCCGCCGAACTCGCCAGCGTCCTGGCCTTTTCGGCGATCCGCAACAGCGACAAAGTCGGCCTCTTGCTCTACACCGATCGCATCGAGCGCTACCTGCCGCCCAAGAAGGGCCGCCGGCACGTGCTGCGCGTGGTGCGCGACATTCTCTACCACACCCCCGAGGGCCGGGGCACGGACAGCGTGAAGGCGCTCGATGTGGCCAATCACGTGCTGCATCGGCGCGCCATCGTGTTCCTGATTTCCGATTTTCAATCGCCGTCGAAGGATCCGGCCGCCACCCGCACGGAGTTGCGCCGCGCCATGCGCCAGACCAACCGGCGTCACGATCTCATCGCCGTGCAAGTCGCCGATCCGCGGGAGAAGGAACTGCCCAACGTCGGAGTTCTCGCCTTGGAAGATGCGGAAAGCGGCGAGATCATCGAACTCGACACCGCCGATCCCGGCATCCGCAAGCGCTTCAGCGAATTGGCGATCGAACGTGCGCGCAAGCTGGTGAACGATTTTCGCGCCGAGGGCGTCGACACCCTGGAGCTCAAGACCGATTCGCCCTACATGCCCGCCCTGCAACGTTTCTTCAAGACCCGGGAACGCCGCCGCGTATGAGCGCCCGCATGAGCAATCGTGCCTCCCGTGCGAGCGCCGCCTTGAGTATAGGTCTCATGGCGGTGTTTCCGGGACCCAAGTCTTTCGCTGTGGCGGCTGCGCCTGACCCGGCCTCAACGGCTGCGTCCGACTCAGCTTCCGCGCCGGCGCCGTCGGTGCCGCTGGTGCCGTCGACGCCCGAGATTTTTTCTCCCCCTCCGCCTGCGCGTGCACCCGCGCCCACATACTCGCCTGCCGATACCCCGGCTCGAGTATCGCCATCCGCGCCGTCATCTCAATCTGGTTCCGGCTCCGCACCTGCCGGCTCCGCTCCTGCTTCCGGGCCTGCCGCATCCGACGAAGACATTCGCGACATTCGCGGCCCCAAAGGTGTGCTTCCGCCCTGGCTGATACCGGCTGTGCTGGCGGGTGCCGCGCTGCTCATCATCGGCGGCTATGCCGCCTGGCGCCGGCACCGCCGCCCCGGCAAGCCGCGAGTCCTTCTGCCCTTCGAGGTGGCGCTGCAGCGTCTCGAAGAAATCCGTGCGCTCTTGGATTCCGCGAGCGCACGCGAATTCTCCATCGCCGTTTCGGACATCGTGCGCCAGTACATCGAAGTGCAGTTCATGGTCACGGCCACTCATCGCACCACCGAGGAGTTTCTGCGCGACCTGTTGGAATCATCGAACGCGGCGCTGGCCGCGCATCGCGGCTTGCTGGCCGAGTTCCTCAACCGATGCGATCTGGCCAAGTTCGCCGGCGTGTCCCTATCCCGACAGATCCTGGAGTCCTTGCACCGCAGCGCGCGCAGCTTCGTGACCGAATCATCCAAACCACCGCCCGCGGCGCAAACGCGCGAAACCCCGCCGGCCCGCATCAAGGAGGCCCGTGATTCGCTTCCTTCAACCTGAGTGGCTGTGGCTTCTGGCGCTCTTGCCCCTGGTGTTGCTTTTGCGCGGGCGGCGCGGTCCGGTCGCCGCCATCGAGTTCTCCGACGTCGGGCTTGCCCGCGAGGTAGCCCGCGGCAGCCGCTCCCGCGCCGGCGGTTGGCTGTGGCTGTTTCCGGTGCTCGCAGGGGCGCTCATGATCGTCGGCCTCGCGCGGCCGCAGCGTGCGCACAGCCGCACCGAAATCACCGCCAACGGCATCGACATCGTGCTCGCACTCGATGTGTCCGGTTCCATGCAAGCACTCGACTTCCTAGTCGACGGCCGGCGCGTGAACCGCATCGAAGTGGTCAAATCGGTGGTGTCGAGATTCATCGAGGAGCGTCCGAGCGACCGCATCGGCCTCATCGCATTTGCCGCCGCTCCCTACCTCGTGAGCCCCCTCACTCTCGATCATGACTGGCTGCAGCAGAATCTCGAGCGCGTGAGTACCGCCGCCGCGAACGACGACGGTACCGCCATCGGTTCGGCGATTGCCGCGAGCGTCAATCGCCTGCGCACCACGAATGCGAAATCGAAGATCGTGGTGCTGCTCACCGACGGCATGAACAACACCGGGAAGATTTCGCCCATTGCCGCCGCCGATGCCGCGAGGGCCATGGGAGTCAAGATCTACACCATCGGCGTGGGCGTGCGTGGGATGGCGCCCATCCCGGTGCGCGACCAGGCCGGCCGCGTTCACCTCATCATGGACAAGGTGGATGTGGACGAGCAGACCCTGCAGACCGTCGCGAGCACCACCGGGGGCACCTTCTACCGCGCGACCGACACGGATTCCTTGGCAAAAATCTACGAGCAGATCAATCGCCTCGAGACGACCGCGCGCAGCGTGCAGAAGTTCGAGCACCGCGAAGAGCTCTATTCCTGGGCGCTGATTCCGTCGGCGGCATTTTTTGCGTTCGGCTTGATGCTGCAGAACACGCGCTTTCGGAGACTGCCGTGAAGTTCGGCCATCCCCTGTGGCTGGCCGCGGGTGTCGTCGCCTGCCTCTGCCTGTTCTTGTTGTGGCGCCGCTACGATGTTCGCCAGCATGCAGCACTCGCCCGGTTCGTCTCGCCGCATCTGCGGACACAGCTCACGCAATCGGTGTCTGTCGGGCGACGCTGGTTGCAGCGCGGATTTACCTTGGCGGCGCTGGCACTGCTGTTCGTCGCGCTCGCAGGTCCGCTCGTCGGCTATCGCTGGGAACTGGTCAACCGCCGCGGCATTGAAATCATCTTCGCTGTCGACACCTCGCGCAGCATGTCCACCCCGGATGTGAAGCCCGATCGGCTCACGCGCGCCAAGCTCGCCATCGACGACTTCACCAATGAGCTCGACGGAGATGCAATCGGCCTCGTGGCCTTCGCCGGCGAGGCCTTTCTGGTGTGCCCCATGACCCTCGACTACGGCGCGTTTCACGAATCCCTGGGCGCCATCGACATCAACACCATCCCGCGCGGCGGCACCGATATCGCCGCCGCCATTCGCGGGGCCCAGGCCGCGCTGCGGCGCCGGCCCGGCAGCGACAAGATTCTCATCCTGGTCACCGACGGCGAGGATCTCGAGGGCGACGCGTTGACGGCGGCGCAAGCGGCGGCGCGTCAGGATTCCCTGAAGATCTACACCATAGGCGTCGGCACCGCGCAAGGGGACCTCATCCCCCTGTCCGACAACCCGAACGGCGGCTTCGTGAAGGACGAGTCGGGTGACTTCGTCAAATCCCGCCTCGATGAACCGGCGCTGAAAGCCATCGCAGCCGCCACCGGCGGACAATATGCCCCGCTCGGGCCCCAAGGAGAGGGATTCGAGGCCTTGTATCGAAACAGCCTCGCACCCCTGCTCAAGCACGATCTCGCATCGCGGCAACAGCGGGTGTACATCGAGCGCTACCAATGGCCGCTGTCGGGTGCACTGGCGCTGCTGCTCTCGAGTCTGCTCATCGGCAGTCGCCGCCGAATTCGCGCGAGAAGCCGTGAGTCCGCGCCTGAACGCCGCAAGTGGGCGGGCCCGGCCGCGGCGTCGCTCTTGTTGCCGTTGACGTTCGCAACTTGGTGCGGCCCGGCGCGTGCATCACCCACGAGCGCTCAACAGGCCTATGACAAAGGCGATTTCACCGCTGCCGCGCGCGAGTACGCCGCGGCCGCACAGCGCGACCCGAAGACGCCCGTGCTGCAGTTCAACTTGGGCTCTGCCGCGTACCGTGCCGGACAATATCCGCAGGCGGCGCAAGCGTTTCAGGCATCGATCAGCCGCTCGGTCTCGGGAGATCCTAAGCGCTTGGCGGAGCAAGAGGACGCCTACTACAACTTGGGCAACACGCTGTACCGCACCGGACAGGGAACGCTGCAGAGCTCTCAGCAGCAGACGCTGCAATCCTGGGAACAGGCGGTCAAGGCGTATGACACTGCGCTGGAACTGCGCGCCGATGACACCGACGCCAAGTACAACCGCGATCTCGTGAAGCGCAAAATCGACGAGCTGAAGAAAAATCCGCCGCCGCCGAACCCGCAGAACAATCAGAGCAAGCAGCCGAACAACCAACAGCAGCAAGGCCCGCAGCAGCCGCCGAAGGACGGAACACCGCCGCCCGGCCAGCCACCTCCGGGGCAGCCGCCCCCCGGTAAACAACCACCGGGCCAGCCGCCGCCGGGACAACCGCCGCCCGGCCAACCGCCGCCCGGCCAACCGCCGCCCGGACAACAGCCGCCCGGACAACAGCCGCCGGGACAACAGCCGCCCGGACAACAACCGCCCGGCCAGCAACCACCCGGTCAACAACCGCCGGGGCAGCAGCCCCCGTCCGCCGGCCAACCGCCCCCCGGTCAGCCGCCGCCCGGCGCTGCGGGGGGCGACGCCGATCAGGACGACCAGCATGCTCCGGGTCAGATGAGCCGCGAAGAGGCGCGCCAACTGCTCGATTCGCAGAAAGGCGAAGAACGGCGCGCGCTCGGCATTCCGCTGGCGCGCAAGGAACCGAACGCGCCGCCCGACAAACCGGTCAAAGACTGGTGATGGGTATGCAGGGTCACAGGCGCAGCAGTTTCCCGGCGGCCCTCGTGCTGCTCTCGCTGCTGGCATCGGCGGCGGTTTCGGCTGCCGGCCTCTCGGTGGATTCGAGCATCGAGCCCGCGCAGATATCGCTCGGTGAATCCGCGCGCCTCACCATTCTTACCTCGGGCAAGGGCACGCTCTCCGTGCCTCTGCCGGTGGTTCCCGGATTGGAATTTCGAGTGATCGGCCAATCGCGCCAGATCCAGATGATCAACGGCATGACCATCGAGTCGACGTCCACCATCGTCCGGGTCACTCCGGAGGAAGCCGGCGTGTTCACCATTCCGGGACCCACGCCGAATTCGCCGCCTCTGGTGTTGCGAGTCACCGCCGGCGGCGGCGGTTCATCCTCGTTCGGCAACGGCGCTGCGCCGGGTCCGGCACCTCTCTTTCCCGGCGCCGGCACCGGCGCGAGCGCCAGCGGCCTTCACCTGACGCCCGACGGCTCCGCTTTCGTGCACTTGGAGATACCCACGCACGAGATCTTCGTCGGCGAGAGTGTTCCGGTGGAGATCCAGGTCGGCATGCGCGACGGCTTCGTCGAATCCTTGAACGGCCTGCCCAAGCTCAACAGCGCCGATTTCACGCTCAACAATCTCTCGCGGCAACCCGAGCGTGGCCCGCGGGTCATCGACGGCAAGCCTTTCACCATATACACCTGGCACAGCCTGTTGGCCGCCGTCAAGCCGGGAACTTATTCGCTCGCCTTCGAGGCCCCGCTCACGGTGCGGATGAGGACTCGCCCGCTGAGCGAGTCGAAGCTGGACGATCTCTTGGGCGATCCGTTCTTGCAGAACATATTCGGCGCCACCGTTCAGAAGAACATCGACGTGCAGAGCCCGGTCGCCGCGATGAGCGTGCTGCCTCTGCCGGCGAAGGGAAGACCGCCCGACTTCGGCGGCGCGGTGGGGTCGTTCAAGATCAGCACCGATATCTCATCGAACAAGACATCGGCGGGCGATCCGCTCACCCTTCGCATGCACGTCACCGGCGCCGGTAATTTCGACCGGGTCGAGAGTTCGATGCTCGGCGGCAGCCCCGAGTGGAAGACGTACGACCCGAAGTCGAGCTTCAAGGCGACCGATCCTCTCGGATATCGAGGCGAAAAAATCTTCGAGCAGCCGATCATCGCGGCACGGGCAGGCACTCGCATCGTCCCGCCGCTCAGCTTCAACTACTTTGACCCCAGCACTCGCCGCTACGAAACGGCTCGCAGCTTGCCGCTCGAAGTAACGGTCGCTGCGGCCGCGAACGTCGATACCAACGTCGCCCCGGCAATCGCGGGAGCGCCGGCCGATCAGTCGCGCGGCGGCTTGAGGCCGGATCATGCAGTGACCGACGCACGCGTGGCATCATTGACCCCTCTTTACTTCCAACCGCCATTCCTGGGTTGCGCCACGGGACTCGCACTGCTGTTCGGCGGCGGATGGACTCTGCTGCAGCGCAGAGAGCGTCAACGGAACGACCTGGAACGAGAGAGGCAACGAGCGCGGGCGCTGTTGACGCGCGCCTTGCTGGATAAAATGGCGGCCGCGGCGGCCGGCAGCGACACCGCGCTGTTTTTTAGTTCCGCGCGGTCCGCTCTGCAGCAAGCGCTGAGTGCGCGCTGGCAAATGGCGCCCGAGCTCATCACCATCGACGATGTCGAAGCTCGTCTCGAGGGCGGCGATCGGGTCGATGTCCGTCAGATCTTCGCTCTCGCGGACGAAGCCAACTATTCCGGCAGCGATCTCGAGGCCGCCGATTTCGAACACTGGACCCAAGCCGTGCGCCGCAACGTGAGCGCAGGGGAGCCATCATGAGCCGCGCCTGCCGCAGCGTGCTGATGCTCTGCCTCGCGATGTTCGCATCCGCGAGCCGCGCAGGGCCGGCGCCCGCGCAGGTACAGCCACAGGCGTCACCCGCACAGGCACAGGTGCCGGCACAGGCCCAGACCGGTTACTCGGCGCCCGCCCTCTACAATCTCGCCAATTCCTTTGCGCGGGCCGGGAAGCCGGGATTGGCGGTGCTCAACTATGAGCGGGCGAGACTGTTGGATCCGAAAGATCCTGACATCGAAGCCAACCTGCGCCATGTTCGCGAAGCCTCCGGGCTGCCGCCCGACTCCCGCAGCGGATTCCAGCGCGCTGCCGAGTTCGCCGATCCTCGACTCCTGGCGTGGGCGGGGCTGCTGGGCTTGAGTCTCGCCGGCGTCGCCGCATGGGTGCGGGTGGGCAGCAAATCCCATCGGCGCAAGCTTCTGCTCGCGATGTGGCTGGGAATCGGCCTGCTCGGCGTCTCCGTTGCCAACGGCGTCGCTCTGTGGCCGCTGATCCACGAGGCGGTCGTGATCGCGCCTTCGACCCCGGTGCGTGTTTCCCCCGTCACCGAGGAAGAGCCGCTCTTCGTGCTGCCCGAGGCCACCATCGTCGCGGTACGGGCCGAGCACGAGGGTTTCATCCTGGTGCAAACCCAGAATGGGCGCTCCGGGTGGGTGCCGGGCAAGAATCTCGTGCGAATCGTGCCGGCGCGCTGACGCTTGACGTTCGGCGCGCGCGCAAAGACACCGGCGCGCCGAGCCGGCCTCCGATGACGACGCAGTTTATTTCACTTATGTCAATTTCGAACCGCCTGCACCGGTGACCGACACACGGTGAAGAGACCTAGTCTCTGCGCAGTGGAGCGACTAGTATCACGTCCCAAGGGAAGGCGGGTGCGGCCCAGGAATCGGCCTCGCCGCGTTCGCGATACCAATTCGAAGATCTAAGGGATCAATCAATACTCAAGGAGCCGATATGAGAATCCGTTCCGCAGCAACGGGCGCGGTGCTGGGCGCCCTTTTTGCGTTCACTCTGCTTCCGCAGGAAGTGCCGGCCGCCATGCAGGCGGAAAAGACGCTCGGTGCAGCCGATCAAAATACGATCGCGCATTTCAACGTGTTCCTCCCTCTGACGCACACCGACGCACTCGAAAAGCTATTGCAAGCGCAAACCGATTCGAACTCGACCAGCTACCATCAGTGGCTGACTCCGGCCCAGTTCAAGCAGCAGTTCGGGCCGAACCCCGCGGATGTCGAACGAACCAAAGCGCTGTTGCAGGCGGAAGGATTCACCATCGTCAGCGAGAAGACGCAGAGCATCGAGGTGGAAGGTCCCGTGGCCAACACGGAAAGACTGTTCAACACGCGGCTCAATCGAGTCCAAACCAAACACGGCAACATCAGGCTCGCGGCCGCGGAAGGTCATGTGAACGTTCCCGAAGCCCTCGCCGCCATGGGCGCGGTGGTACCGGAATTCACGACTCACCTTGCCGCGCATGTTCACTCCCGTGTGCTCAAGGCCCTGCCGAACGTGTCTCCCGTATTCCGGTTGTCCAGCATCGATAGCTTCTTCTATCCCAACGATCTGAATGAAGCCTATCAATTGCCCTCGTTTCAAACCGAGGTCAGGCCCCCGTTCTCACGTCACCCGGCACAGATCGCGGGAGTGGGCTCGCACATCGGTATCGTCATCTCCTCGGTGATCAGCCCGACGGACCTCGCGAGCACATTCAACTCGACGCTCCCTCTGGGCGGCGGGCTGAACCTCATTCAGGCGTACTCGGCCAATTCCAACTTGCCGGTCCCGACGGTGACCATCCGTCCGGTCGATGGGGGCAGCGGAGCGTTCGATCCCACCACAGATGATGCCTTGGAGGCATCGCTCGACACGCAGATGTCCTTGGGGACAGCTCCGGGCGCTCGGGAAACGCTATACAACATGCCGGATCTCACCGATGCCTCCATCATCGACGCCTACGCGGCGGTGGATGAGGACAATGCCGTGGATGTCGTGAGCTCCTCCTTCGGCGAATGCGAACTCGACTTCACTCCGGCGTATAACGGCGGCGTCGACTTCACCAGCATCCTGAAGACCTTCCACTCCCTGTTCCAGCAGGGCAATGCGCAGGGCATCACCTTCCTGGCGAGCTCCGGCGACAGCGGCGGGGTGCCGTGCGTCTCCGCGGCGTTTGCCAACAACCCCACGAACGGAACCTCGTTCGTACCGGGCGTCGAGAATCCGGCCTCCGATCCGAACGTCACGGGAGTGGGCGGCACGAATCTGCAGACGACGGCAACCCCGGGCGTGGATGACGCGACCTATGCCTCCGAGAATGCCGACTTCGATCCGGAGGTGCCCGCGCAATTTCAAATCAGCGCCACCACCACGGTGACGGTGGGCAACGCCACCTGGGGATCGGGCGGTGGAATCAGCTCGGTATTCCGCAAGCCCTTCTACCAGTACCTCGTCCACACCGGCAGCAACACGCACCGCTCGGTTCCCGACGTGGCTCTGATGATGGGCGGTTGCCCGGGTGATGCCGACCTTGAGGCGCAGAACTGCACCCTGCTGCCGCGCAGCGCCGCCATCGTGTGGATCGGCGGCCAGGCCTTCCTGGTGATCGGCACCAGCTCTTCGTCTCCCGAAATGGCCGGCGTGCTGGCGCTGGCGGTCGAGTTGAACGGCGGCCGATTGGGTAATGTCAATCCGCTGATCTATGGCCTCTCCGCGGTCCAAACCCTGTTCGGCGGAGTCAAGGCGCCGAAGGAGTTGCAGTTCTTCCATCGCGGAATCGAGGGCAACAACAATGCCTTCACCGTGGAGCCCGGACAGGCCTACAGCGAGGTCTTGGGCAACAGCACCTTGGACGTCAAGAAGTTCCTGGGTCTGCAGGCGGCCGCGGCGGCCGGTGCGCCCAACACGCCCAGCAATCCATAAGCTGAGCACGCGACGCGGTATCAGACGGCAGGGTTCAACCCTGCCGTCTTTTTTTTTTTTTGCGGCTCAGATTCCGGCCTTTGACGCCGTTCGGGGCAATGGGGCATCGTAACGGAGCCCTTCGGCGCAGAACGCGGGTTATTACACGGAAGGAATCGACATGGCTGATTCGACGAGCTCACCCTGGCCCAGCCTCGACTACGCCGCGTGGCGGGACACGCGCGATACCCTGCACCTATGGACGCAGGTCGTCGGGAAGATTCGCTTGAAATTGACCCCGTGGCTCAATCACAGTTGGCATGTACCCCTGTACGTGACCTCACGGGGATTGACCACATCGCCCATTGCCCATGGTTCCGAGAATTTCGAGATTGAATTCGATTTTCTCGAGCAGGTGCTCGACATCACCCTGAGCGATGGCCGCATGCGCCGCCTCGGCCTGCGTCCGCAAAGCGTCGCGGATTTCTATGCCGCGGTGATGGCGGCACTCGCCGAACTCGGTATTGCCGTCGCGATCAACGAAATGCCCTGTGAGATCGCGGCCGCAACGGCCTTCAGCCGGGATCGTATCCACTCGGCGTACGATGCCGATTACGCCCTTCGCTTCTGGGAGGTTCTGCTGCGGACCGACCGTATCTTGAAAACGTTTCGCACGGGATTCATCGGCAAGAGCAGTCCGGTGCATTTCTTTTGGGGCAGCTTCGATCTGGCGGTGACGCGCTTCTCCGGCCGGCGCGCCCCGCCCTTTACGGCCAAGATCCCGGGCGTGTCATCCGCGGTAATGCGTGACGCCTATTCCCACGAAGTCAGCAGCGCGGGATTCTGGCCCGGCGGCGGCGGCACCGACTTCGCCGCCTTCTATTCCTACGCCTATCCGACACCCGCGGGCTTCGCGGAGTCCCCCGTCAAGCCCGCAGGCGCCTTCTTTAATGAGACGCTCGGCGAATTCCTGCTCCCCTACGATGCGGTCCGCACGGCGGACGACCCGGACTCTGCATTGCTCGCCTTTCTGCAAAGCACCTATGAGGCCGCGGCGCGCGCGGCGGCCTGGGATCGCGAGGCGCTCGAGTGCACCCAAGGCAGGCCCGGTGTACCCCGCGTCGCCGCAAACTAAGGGACATCGACTTCGTCGCTCAATCGGCTTATACAGCTTGTATCCGGGGGGACCTATGAAACACAAGGCGTCGAACCTGAGGGTTTATCTGCCGTCGATGGCGGGCATCGTGTTCTGTGCAGCGGTGATCTCGTCGTTCGCAATGCCCCACGCCGCGCGTGCGGCCGAGGCCGCGCCGGCGCCCACCCCGACTCAATTCGGCGGCCAGTGCGTGGAGGCGTTGGCCGAAGGCCGGCATGTAATGACCGACTGCACGACGACCTGGACCGACAAGGACGGTAAGACCTATTGCTTCAGCAACGACGGCGCGAAGAAATCCTTTCTGGAAAACCCCGCCGAGCATCTCGAGCGCGCCCGCACGTTCATTGCCGCCAGCAGCATCGAGTCCACCGAGAAGGCCATGCAAGACTACTCCGGCACCGATGCGGAGGCCGTGGTGAAGGAATTGATCGCAAAAACGCTCAAGGCGAACAATGGCATCTTTCCGCTCGAGGATGCGCGGAGCGGCGAGCATCTGAAACTGAGCTATGACGACGTCGATTTCACCCGCACCATCGACGGCTACGGCTTCTTTCCGGACGTGAAGTTTCACGACGCCAAGGATGCGCAGAAGAAGTACCTGATCGATTTCTGGGTCAGCCCCGAGGACGGCGCCCTACAGGTGCAGGAAATCCGCATCTACAAGGAACCCATCAATTCCGATGGAAAATGGACCACGTTGGCACGGCAGCCGGTCCCCTGGTGGTGGATACCCGCCTCCGAGCATCCCGGACACCTCGCGACCAAGCGCGGTTGGGAGGTGATGTCCGCGGTGGAACAGAACGCCGTGAAGGAGAGCTTGAAGAACAACGGTGTGTTCGTGCTCAAGGACGACAAGACGGGCAAGGAGCTGCAGCTAGAGTTCATCGACACCCACCAGCCGGTGAGGCAGCTCGACAACGATGGACACTACTTCGCCTGCACCGACTTTCGGGTCGCCGGCACCAAGGACCAGATCTACGACATCGACTTCTGGGTCAGCGATAAGGACGGCAAGATGGTCGTCGATCAAACGAAGGTGCACAAAGTGCCGGAGCTCAAGAGCGGCCAATGGATACAGGTGCCGCGCTACGAATGGAAGGACGTCGGCAGTTCCCACGTCGTGCCGTAGTTCCTGCGCTCCACGCACCGCTCATTTTTCGCGGCGCGAATTGGCGACGAGTTTTTTCAAGGTGGGGAGGTCGACGATGCCCGGCACGAATTGCCGGCCGACCACGAGGCCCGGCGTCCCCTTCAGCGTGAGCGCAGTGGCTTCCTCGTCGTTGCGCGCGAGCAGTGCGGCGATCTGCGCAGCGTGAGCGGTACGATCCTTTTTCAGCCTATCGATGTCGATGCCCGCCATCTGCAAGATTCCGTCCACCTGGTCGGTTTGCGCCAGGCGCGGCCCGGTGATCAACGCGTCGTGAGCGGCGAGGTACTTGCCCTGCCATCCCGCCGCCAGAGCGGATGCCGCCCCGTACATCGACATGTCGCCCAGGATCGGCCAATCCTTGTATAGGATCGCAATATTGTGATCCTGCGCCAGCAGCGCGTTCAGCGCCGGAACCAGCTTCTTGCAGTAGGGACAGTTGTAGTCGAAGTATTCGACGATGATCACATCCGGCTTGGGTGAGCCCACCGCCTCCGTGCCCGGATTCTCGAGCATTTGCTTCAATCCCGCGCGGGTGATGTGCTGGATTTCCTCCTGTGCCGCGGCCGTGCACACGAGAAGCGAACTCGCCATCATCGACAGGACGATGACGGCGAATGTACGCAGCGTCGAGCGGAGCGGCGCCGGCACCCTGTTCACCAACCCACCGCTTCGCCGTCCTTTCTGAAATCCGATCCCGAGCGATACGTGCCATCGACGACCATGATGGTCTGCACGCCGCCCATTTCGTCGCCGTTCACCGATTTCACGGTATGGCCCATGGCAGCCAGTTGCGGTCCGACCAGATCGTACAGCGGAGTCTCGAGGCTCAACAGGTTCGATACCTGGCCGTGCCTGAACCTCGCCATGTCGGCGGCGGCCTGAATATTGGCGCCCAGATCCAGAACGTTGACGAGCCATTGCGCATGACCCTGGGCCTGCATGTCGCCGCCCATCAGCGTGACCGTCATCAACGGCTTGCCGCCGTTCATGACAAATCCGGCGGACAGAGTGTTGAACGGCCGCTTGTGCGGTTCGATGACATTGGGGCTCGCGGGATTGAGCGTAAAGAGAGCGCCGCGGTCGTGCAGAATGAAGCCGTAGCCCGGCACGGTGATGCCGGATCCGAATTCATCGAAATTGCTGTTGACCCAGGACACCATGTTCCCCTCGGCGTCGGCCGCGGAGAGCACGATGGTGTCGCCGGGCTGAGAATAATTCGCCGGCGCAGCCGGAGTGGATGCGCGCGACGGATTCACCCTGGCGCACAACGATGCCGCGTACTCAGGGGAGAGGAGCCTCGCCAGCGGCACCTTGACGAAATTGGGGTCGGCGTTGAATTGGAAGAGATCGGCGTACGCGAGCTTCTTGGCCTCGACCAACAAGTGCCAGTATTTGGGATTCCTGGGTCCCAAGGAGGCCAGCGTCTCGCCCGGCGCCCACTGCGGCAGACAGGCCTGAAGCACATTGAGCATTTCGTTCGCCGCCCAGGCCTGCGAAGGCGGCGGCAATTCCAGAATGTCGAAACCATGGTACTGGGTGCGGGCCGGCTCGACCCACTCGCCCTTGTACTGGGCCAGATCGTCCAGAGTCATGGTCCCGCCGAGAGCTTGCGACTTGGCGACGATGGCCTGGGCGATTTCCCCCTTGTAGAACGCATCGGCGCCCTTCGCCTGCAGCACGCGAAAGGTTTTCGCGAGCGCGGTATTTTTGAAAATCTGCCCGGGCCGTGGCGGCTTGCCATCCAAGTACCAGGTCTTGACCGATTCAGGATCCGGCTCCGTGCAGCATTTCCGCAGCGGGAGTGCGTTCGGCAGCAGCCAGTCGTGCGCGATGCGTTCGGATACCGGAAATCCCTGCTCCGCATACTGTGCGGCCGGCTCCAGGACCTCCTTGAACGTGAGTTTGCCGAATCGCTCGAGCACCGCGTCCCAGCCCCACACGGCGCCCGGCACGGTCACCGGCAATATGCCGTGGATCGGCATTCCCGAACTGGGTCCCCAGTTCTTCGGATCCCAGTGATAGCCCAGCGCGTTGAAGCGCGCGAGGGTCGCGCCCGTGGGGGCAGTGCCGCTGGCATTCAGCACATAGAGCTTTTTTTCTTTGGCCACATAGACCAAGGCGAAAATATCGCCGCCCACGCCCACCATCATGGGCTCCGTCACATTGAGCACCGCGGCGGTGGCGACGGCGGCATCGATGGCATTGCCGCCTTGCATGAGGATTTGCAGTCCCGCCTGCGCGGCGAGCGGCTGACTGGTCACCACCATTCCGTGCCGGGCCATGACCTCCGAGCGGGTCTGCGCCGGCCAACCCTCCGCGCGGGCGCCGCGCACGGCGCCGCAATACGCGGGGACCGGCTTGTCGCCGCACCAGGCATCGCCGCGCGGCGTTTGGCCGATGGCGTTGTCAACGCCCAAGAGCAGGATCAGCCAACCGGCCGTCGAGGCGATTCTGGAGATGTTCACCGTTCTCATGATGCGCGCGAGTCTTCCAGCACGCGCCCGACCTGGGCTATCTCTTCTTCATGCGGCAGGTCCCGCACCGTTTCCTTGAGGGCATCGGCATACCACTGTTTCAGGGCGCGCGTGCCCAACAGGCGATCCGCGTACGCCACGGCCGCAGGCTCGAGAGTGAGGCCGTAGGTTTGGATTCTGAAGGCGACCGGCGCGAAGTAGGCATCGACGGCGGTGAATGCCTTGCCCGCAAGGAAGGGACCGCCGAAGCGGCGCAAGCCGTCGCTCCAGAGCGCGCTGATTCGGGCCACGTCGCGCCCGAGCGCGTCGGGATACTGGTTGAGGCGCACGCGAATGCCGCAGCTCATGGAACAGCGGTTGCGCAGTTCGCCGAAGCCGGAGTGCATCTCCGCCGCCGCGCTTCGGGCCCAGGCGCGCGCATCCGAGCGCGCCGGCCACACCCCCTCATGGCATTCGGCCAGGTACTCCGCGATCGCGAGCGAATCCCAGACCACGACGTCGCCATCGACCAGGCAGGGTACTTTGCCGCTGGGAGAAATCTTTCGGTAGCCCACCCAGCTCGATTCCTGCCCGAAGAAGAGCAGATGTTCGCGAAACTCGATGCCGAGCTCGCGCATCAGCGCCCAGGGCCGCAACGACCAGGACGAGTAGTTCTTGTTTGCTATGTATAGGTCGTACATCGAAATCCGCCCCTCAATGCCGCTCCGCCACGAGATAAAGATACCTCGTCCCGGCGATCGGTGCGCTCAATCATGAGACGCGGCGAATTACGAGGTGCAGGCTCCGGATCGCTGAGCCGGTTCTCCCTGCCAGCGCAGAGATCCGGGCGTCGTGAGCAGTTCACCGGTCTCCAGCAGCGTCTTGATTCCCGAGAGAATCATCGGCCAGCCGCCGAAGAGCTGATTGTTGGCGCCTTCGCGCAGCTGATCGTGGGTGACCTTGAGCAGACAGGAGTCCCCGACCGGTTCGATTTCCCAGGTCACCTGTGAGGTCCCTTCGCTCTTCACATCCTCGCCCCACAGCGCCCGGAAGCTCTGCACCAGGCGTCGCGGAGGATCGACTTCCAGATTTTCCCCCTCGAAGATCGGCGTTCCGCCGCCGACGGCCTGGTAACGGGAGGACGGTGTCCAGTCCGAAGTGACCACGGCGCCAAAGGTATACTTGCGGCGCATCTCGGAGTCGGTGATCGCCTGCCATAGCAATTCAGGCGTCGTCTTGATGTAGATCTCGAATACTTTCTTCATCGTCCTGCCCTCCAAGTTCTGTTTGAGTTCGCTCAGCGCAGTCACCCATGGCGCGGTGAACTTGTTCACCCACCGGTCATGGATCAGTCGGATCGGGACGGCGTTCAAATAATGCAGCTTCTCGCGCCCTTGCCGCCGGGTCGCGACCAGACCGGCCTGCTGCAGCAGCTTGAGATGCTTCATGACGCCGAAGCGCGTCATCGGCAGCCGCTTCTCGAGCGCCTTCAATGTCTGTCCGTCCTGCTCGAAGAGCTGGTCGAGCAGCTGTCGGCGCGTGGGGTCCGCGAGCGCTTTGAACACATCGTCCATGGGTCGAACATACGTGACCTTTTAGTCACCTGTCAAGTCCGTACCCGTATCCCACTGTTGGCCGGTAGTCTAGAATTAGACTATTAAGTGCGCTTAATGCCCATATAAGTCTATTATTAGGCCATGTCCATACATCATCTCGCCAACCCGGAGATCGCCTTACGCCTTGCCCGCGCCATCAAGGCCTGGCGCATTTCGCCCCAGGGAGCCGCGATCTCTCAGGTCGAGCTGGCTCGCAAGAGCGGCATCGGCTTGACCCCGCTCAAGCGGTTCGAGAAAACCGGCGCGATCACCCTGCGCAATTTCGTGGCGATGTTCCGAGCGCTGAATCTGTTGGACCGATTGGACACCTTGATTCCCGTCCCTGATGATCCCGGACCGCTGGCGCTGCTCGCAGCGGAGAAACAGCGACATCAACGGAAACGCGCGCCCCGCAAGGGAAAGGCGCGCCGACTACCCCTCTCTCACGGCGAGTGATTCTCCGAGGGATCGGAGACGACACAATCGACTGACAAGGTGCAGGTGAGCTGTTCGAGTTTGCGCCGGATCAAGTCCGCGGTCGTGGCGCTCGAAAGCTCCACGGCAATAGAGATGTGCACCTGCCCATGTGCCGCCTGCCACAGACTCGCCCGTTGTGGCGCAACATTGCCGATATTGAACACACTCGCGACTCGAGCGAACACATCGGCATCGGCGTCAGCCGCAATGCGAAACAAAAACACAGTGCTTCCGGTGGCCGTCAACGGTGCGACTGCAGCGATATCGCCCGCATAGACATCCGCAGCAACGGGCTTGTCATTTGGCGCTGACACTAGGAATTAAGCCTCAGAACCGAGGTCATACGACTTCCTGAGCTACACTGCCCGGGTGGGCCCGGGACCGCGAACGACCCAGCAACGATCGCGCCATCTCATCGGCCACCTCATTGGGCGGCCGGCGTTCGGTTCGCGCGCGCGCCAAGAGCTCGGAGACGCGATCGCCAATGGCCAGTACCCGCGCCTCGACAACGCTCGCTGCCTCGCAGTGAAATTCCGCCATGACATTGATGATGCCGCCGGCGTTGACTACGTAGTCCGGCGCGTAGGTCACACCGCGCTTCAGCAGCAACTCGCCGGATCGCGGCGATGACAATTGATTGTTCGCGCCCCCGCAGACGATGGGCGCATCGATTTCCGCGATGCTCGCCGGGTTCAACACCGCCCCCAGAGCGTTCGGTGAGAATGCGTCCGCACTCACCGAATGGATGCGCTCGATTGCAGCGATCTCCGCGTTGAACTCCAGCCGCGCCCGCGCCGTGAGCTGAGAATCGATGTCGGCTACGACAAGGCGGGCCCCGGCGCGGTGTAGCCGCTCGCAAAGTTTGAATCCGACGGCACCGAGACCTTGAACGGCGACCCGGGCGCCGGCGAGAGGCCGTTCCAAGCAGGCCTGCAACGCGACGAACACACCGAGTGCGGTCCATGGCGAGGGATCGCCGCCCGCCTTGCCGAGACGGCTTGGCAAGCCCGCCACAAATCGAGTGCGGCGCGCCACGATCTGCATGTCCGCGACCGCCGTCCCGACATCCTCGGCTGTGATGTAGCGGCCGCGAAGATTCTCCAGTCTTTGCCCGAAGGCAGTCCACACTGCCTCGCGGGAGAACTGCAGACCCAAGTCGCATAGGACCGCCTTGCCGCCTCCCGCAGCGAGCCCCGCCATCGCGTTTTTGTAGCTCATCCCCTGCGACAGACGCAGCGCGTCCGCGAGCGCTTCAGAGAGCGTGTGGTATCTCGCACGCCGGCACCCACCGACAGCAGGCCCCAACGCCGTCGAATGAATGACGATAAACCCAGCCAGCCCTTTGCCAGGATCGTCCAATAACACCACGTCCTCGTGATCGTCGAACTCGGGATGCTTGGTCGCGGGAATCATCTTCGGCTCCGGTGTGGGTTGTTATTTTTATCAGGATTTAGCCGTGAGAACTTCGTTTATATTTGCTATATTTCGACCGAACTCATAATTTTTATTCTGTCTTCCATGCAAACATGAATAATCTAGATGACTACGATCGACGAGTATTGCGAGCCCTGCAGCAGAACTGTGCCCGGACCACCGCGGAACTCGCGGAACTCGTGGGCCTGTCGCAACCCGCGTGTTGGCGTCGTCTACAGCGATTGCGCGATGACGGTTACATTCTCCGAGAGACGGCAGTTCTGGATCGAGAGAAGCTGGGTTTCGGTACCCAGGTCTATGCGCTGGTGAAACTGTCGAATGTGGGGCGTGCCAATCTAGCGGGCTTCGCGGATGCCATACGAGCGCTCCCGGAAGTGGTCGAATGCCACGTCTTGATGGGAGCTGCGGATTTCTTATTGAAGATCATCACTAAAGACATTCACGCCTACGAGCGATTCTTCTTCGACAGTTTGTCCTCGCTGGAGGGCATCCAGGACATCACCTCGTCGGTCGCCTTATCGGAGATCAAGACGCCGCAGGGTCTCCCGATCTGACGCCGACCCGCTCGCATTGAACAGACCTTGGTTCCATGCCGTTTCGGCATGCAACCAATGAGCACAATGTGTTTGATCAACGCGCAACTGGCGATCTATCGTGCGGCGGCCCGCAGAGTGATGGCCCGAGAGGTCTTGATATGGACTTAGACCACTTCAATATTCGAACTCAGAAGCTCGATGAGACCGTTCGATTCTATGAGCAGATCATGGGACTCTCGCCGGGGCCCCGTCCTGCTCAGCCGTTGAACGGCAGTTGGCTCTACAGTGGGAAACAGGCTGTGCTGCATCTCTTGGAGAGCGCTCCGTCCTCGATCGCCACCGGTCCTCTCGATCATATCGCCTTCTCCTGCACTGGTCTGTCTTCGTTGTTGGGCCGCCTGGACGGAGCCGGGATTCCACGCATCGCTCGTGCAATTGCCGGAACGCCATTCGTGCAAGCCCAGTTCCTCGACCCGAACGGCATTATGGTCGAGGCTAATTTTACCGATGAGCTCCTGGAGGAGACGAGCACCCCGCCGGAGATTGATGGGCACACGCATCTCGCACGGTTGAGCCCTGAACCCAACCGATCCCTAGGGACCTTTCACGGCAGCGGCATTGCCACGGCCTATGAAACTTGCGGCGCCGGTCCGCTGTTGTTGCTCATACATGGCGACGATGCCGATCGAAAGAGTTTTGAGCCGACGATACCTGCCTTGGCACGACACTTTACTTGCGTAACCTATGATCAGAGAGACACCGGCGAGACTCTCAATCCGCCGCAGTCCTATTCGGCCGGCGATCTCGCCGACGATGCCGCCGCACTCATCGGGTCACTAGCACCGCGAGCCCACGTGTGGGGAAACTCTTATGGCGGAATGATCGCGCAAGAACTCGCGCTGCGGCATCCGGCCCAGGTAGACGGGCTGGTATTGGGTGTGACTTTTCAGCACGGCGCTGCCAAGGAGGGGCCAGGGGTGGTTACCGGCGCGCTCAAAGGCTTTTCACGGCGAGATCCCGAAATGCAGGAGCGCCGTACACAAGCCGCTCAACAATTCAATTCCGAGGGCAGAGCAGTTGGGATTAAGGCGCGAACGATGGTTCTCGGTGCGATGCATGACCAGATCATCGATCCGCTGAGTTCCTGGAAACTTGCGCGGGAGATCCCCAACGCAACGTTGACGATGCTCGGCGGAGTTGGACACGCATTGACCATGGAAGCACCGAATCAAGCCGCGCGCGCGGTCGTCGATTTTTTGTTGCATCGATAAGGCCCGCGCATGGAACCGCCGCAGGTAGAAATTGCATGAACTTGGGAAGAGCCGGCAAAGTGACTCTCGTCGTCTTCGGGACGGTCATATTGCTGGTAATCATAGCAATGACCGTGTTGGCGATTCCTAGAACGCCAAACTCCACTCGAAGCCTCGAATTTCAAGGCTACATTTCTTTGCCGAAAGGAACCAGGTCGCGGATCTTTACCGCGCTCGACTACATAACCATCGACGGTTCGAACCTCTTCGTGACGAATGTACTCAGCGGAGAGGTTTACAATGTGCGCTTGCGCGGGGATCCGGCACGCGATGTCCCCAAAGTGTCCGTATTCTCCTTGGAGCCACAGGCGCACGGGGTTGCCGTCGATCCGATCTCGCATCTGGGCTTTGTTACCCGAAGCGAGGCGAACACAGTAGATGTGTTCGACCCCGACAAAATGCAGCTCATCAAACGCATCTCGGTTGCGGAAGGCGCCGATGCGATAATTTACGACCCGTATCATAAGCTCATTTATGCGAGCAACGGCGAGGCCAAAGTCGCGACTCTGATCGATCCGGTGACATTGACCAATGTTGGCGTGATCCCGCTGGGCGGCGAACCGGAGTTCGCCGTGTTCGATCCGCAAACCCACCTCATCTACCAGAACCTGAAAGACAATGATTCAGTCGCCGTGGTGGATGTCGCCACTCGTTCAGTCGTCCAGCGCTGGCCACTCCCGGGCTGCGGCATGCCGACAGGCGCAACGATCGACGCCGCCGGCCGGCGCCTGTTCGTGATCTGTGGTAAGACCGCGACGTTCGTGGCGCTCGATCTCAACACGCATCAGATCGTGGTGTCGTTGCCGATCGGCGGGCTGCCTGATTCAGTGGCCTACGATCCAGAACTTCGCCGCATTTACACAACGGGCTTGGCGGGTGTCATGTCCGTAATCCAACAGAATGCACCGAACACTTACCGCATCCTTGACACCGTACGCATGCACTACGGGGCACACACGCTCGCGGTCGATCCGGCGACTCATCGCGTTTACGCAGCCTATCTAAGTCTCTTCGTGCGGCCGCGCTTGGCGATGTTCGGTCCCCGCCCGTGAACGATAGGAATGCGTCGCCGCGACAGTCGAAAAGTGCCCGCCACCGCGTCGCCCCGCCTGCGCGTTGGGTTAGAATTGGTGTCGGGAAGTACTGCAAACCACCGAGGAAACCTCCATGTCCGAGCCGACATCCCCCACCCCCGATCATCCCGTCGCGATGTGGAAGGTTTGGTGCACCGTCGCGGCCTTGACTCTGCTCCTGGTCGGCGGCAGCGCAGTGTTTATCCAGCTCAAATTCAACACCTCGCCAACCAGCAGCGAGGGCGCCCCGAAAGGATAGTCCGCCCAGGCATGAGCGATCGCCGCTAGAATTCCGTGCCGCCGGCCTTCGAGAAGACGTAGAGCGCCGCGGCCTTGATTTCGCCGGAGTTCAGCTTGTCGACGAAGGCAGGGCAGACGCCGGCGCGGCCCTTTGCGATTGTCTCGACCAGAGATGCCCGGTCGGCGCCATACAGCCAGGTCTCCGGACGCAACAGATTGGCCGACCCAATTTCGCCATCGCCCTTGGCGTCGCCCAGATGGCAATCAAAGCAGACGCCGCCGTTCTTGCGAAAAAAGACCTTATAGCCGCGCGCCGCCTTGGCCTTGTCGGTCGCTCTGTGATTGAGCTCCAAAACATATTCGGCGACCTCATCGATCTGCGTCGGGGTCAGGTTATTTTCCTCGCCGCGCGGCGGCATTACGACACTGTCGATGTCGTGGTGGACGGGGTCCGGAGCCATGCCGCGGCTTTCATCGGAGCCGGCGCGAACCCCGTATTTGATGGTCCGCTCGACATCGGATGGATGCATCTGGAACGTGTCGATATCCTTGCCCCAGAACATCCAGAAATCGTCGGTCAGATTGGCCGCGTGTTTGCCGGCCAAGGCGGGATCGGCCGCGCCCTTCAGATTGACGCCGTGACATTCGGCGCAATTGGCCTCATAGACCTTCTTGCCGACTTCCAGCGCGGCGGCCTGCAGCTTTGCGTCCTTCGCGACACCATCGATCGGCGTGCCCGCCAAGGTGGCGAGCGTCTGCTCTGCGCTGGGCTTCTGCTCTGCGCTGGGCGTCTGCTGGGCACTGGGCTGCTGCGTGCAGGCGGCGAGAACGCCCAGCGCTGCAGCGGCCCAGAGCGGCGCGACGCTTCGCAGCGATCGCGCAACAAAATCGGTCTTCATACGTCGTACCTCCATCAACCCCCTCGCGTGAATCACTCGCAAGGACATTCCCAGCCCGATCCGCTGCGCCGAAGGGGACGTCAAAAGTCGAGGAAGCTCGTGGATCCCTCGAACGTCGGCAGCAAACGGCCCGCCAAGATGACGATCAGCCAGAACACGATCGACGTGCCCGCCAGCACCCGACTTTGGAAGTCGGGCTCGAAATCCGCCCCGACGTGAGCGAGCTTGCGATGTTCGGCGAAGGTGAAATAAAGCGCGTTCACTCCAGCCCAGACGATGACCGCCATTTTCAATTTGAACATCGGACTGGGCCAGTACTGATAAGGATTGCTCGACAAGAAGGCCACGCCGGTGGACAGATTGAGCGCAAATCCGGCGATGGCGATCGGAATTAGCTTCAAGACCGCCGGGATCGGAATCGACTTGAAGAAACCAAGAACGCGCAAATCAACGAGGCCGATCGCGCCGAACAACAGCGACATGCCGATGAAATGCAGTGCCTGGCAGGCTGGGAACAGCCAGCCATCCCTGCGCATCAATTCTCCAAGTGCCGAATGTTGAATCCAGTGCAGGATGTGTGCTTCGGTCATCGAGGAGCCCCTGATTTCGCACCGTCCGGAGCTTTGGTGCTGACGCTGGTCGAGTCCATCAGCTCTTTCTCCTTGGCCTCGGCCATAGTGAAGGCGATGTAGCGGCCCGACACGATGGCGCCGGTCCAAAAGACCAAGCACAGCACCGCAAGCGCCTTGCCGCGCCGCGTCACCATGCCTTGCGGCGTGGTCCGCTCCGGCCCTCCCATTAAAGCGCTCCATAGCGCCCACAGCGAGATGCCGCCGGCCGCGATCAGGATCAGCTTCAGCAAGAAAGTCCAATTGACGATCAGGTGTGTGGCATTGCTGATGAACAGCAACACGCCCGAAACGGCGTTTAAAATAAAGGCGGCCCACGCGATGTAGAATATGCGCTCAAAGACTGCGATTGGAATTCCCTTGGAGTAGCCCAAAACGCGAAAGCTCAGCATGTAGACGATGCCCACCACGCCCGCCAAGCCGATGGAATGGGCGCAGAGAATGAGCGGAAAGCCGAAGGAATCGGTTCTGATCCATTCGCCGATTCCGGTGTGCTCCAGCCACTTTAGAAATTCCATACGCTCACCTCGCAACGACAGGCTGCGGGCGAAAAACCCAAAAGCGCAGGATCGGATAAAGAATAACCGTGATCACAAAGGTGGTGGCAAATTCCAGCGGAAGCATCTTCGCGAGCGGCCAATGGGCAAGCGAAACCGCGATGGTTGCAGAGATCACGCCCGCCCAATTCATCCGGTCGGCTCTCGCCTCGAGCGGCAGGAACCTGCGTACGAAATAGTAGTCAGCTATCATCACGGCCGCCAACGCCGTGGTTGCAATAGCGAATACGTTCAGCAGCCCGGCCACTCGCTCCAGGATGTCGCCCGACAACATGATCAGGCCCAGCGCATTGGCGATCACTACGCAGGCGAGGCGGCTGATCCGCAAGTTCACCACGTCAAACAAATTCGTCAAGGACAAGGACGCACAATAGGTGTTCACCACCTGTACCTTGCTGTTTGCGAGCACCATTAAAAGAGTTCCCAGGCCGCCGCCGATGATGACGAAGGCAGCAGCGATGCTATCCGGGCTTTGCAGCGCAGTCTTATGTGCGGCCGCTTCAGAAAGTCCGCCGGTCGTGGCGTAGTACTCGACCAATGCAGGCATCCCCGCATGCATGATCAAACCGCCCACCGCCACGATGACCACACAGAGCGCGATGCTCCCCAACAACGATGAGATGGCGGAATCCTTGGACGAGCGTGCGTAGCGGCTCTGATCCGCGGAAAACAAAGCCAACGCACCGGCACCGCCCATCACCGTATTTATGCAAAAGAAGAATTTCGACGCCGTATCAGTAACGCCAAGATTCGCCAGGAAGTCCGATGGAAATTGAGTGGGGAAACTCAGCAAATCCGACGGCGACCCGCTGTTCATCCCGGCTACCTTCCAAAGCATCCAGGCCAGGATCAGCAGAAACAGCGTCATGATCACTGACGATGCGCGCGACACCAGCTTAAAACCAAACGCAGTCAGCGTGATCCACGCGATGGTCATGATTCCATAGATGCCGATCCTGACAGGCCATGTCTCCGGAATCTGTGCGAAGAAAAGCATGCCCTTAAATAGCAACGCGTTCTCGAGCGCTAAAAACCCGATGATCACGAACGCAAAAATCGCCGAGAAGATCGCCGAGCCCGGTCCGCCGAATCCGTACTGGCGCGACATCACCGTGCTCGACAGGCCGCTCTTGTAGGCAATATGCCCGCACGCCCAGCCGATCGAGGTGCCGATGGCGGTCGCCACCAGACCCGCCGTGAGCGCAAGCTGAATGCCGGCCACGAAACACGTTATTGCGCCGACGAAAAGCTGGACCAGAGTCGTCACCGCGCCCGTTGAGTTCCAAGCCATCGGCACCCAGCTGTGCCGTTGGTCCAAGGGGACGACTTCGAGAGCGTGGTCCTCAATCGCATCAGCTACTGTAGATTGCACAGGCGCCAACTCAGGTCACGCGCGGCGAGCGATCAGGATATGGACGGTACAATGGGGAACGCCGATTTCGCGCGATTACCCGCGAATGTGGGTTTCGCCACTGGCGGGATTGGCGTTTGACCAGGGCTTCCATTCGTGCGGACGGTCGGACGGATTGGTGTTGAGATGGCGGACCAAAGTCTCCATCACCCAGGGCTCCTGCAGGACGTCCGGATCGTCGATCGTCACGTCATAAAAAAGGTACTCGCCATCACGGCGCAGCCGCTCGGTCACCTTCATTTTGTCCGAGTGAAAATAGCCTGGATAATCGAGCCATTCCTTGTCATTGAAACCGACCGATTCGATGACGAGTGTGTCGCCTTCCCAATGGCCAAGGCCGATTCCGGCATAGGTGTTCTCTTCCAGATCGTCCGGATCGCGCGTGCGGCCGTCAGTGGGGATGAACCGCACGGCGTCGAACCACCAGACATAGATGGCGATTTCGGTGGGCGATTGCATGACCTTGGCCGGCGCGCCCTGCCGGGGTATGCCCATCGGCAGCCCGTGCCAATAGGGATCGTCAGATGCCTTGCCGAAATCCAGGCTCTGTACCTTGTCCCAATATTCCGGCTTGTAGAGCGGCTTGTTCGGCCGCGCCCGGCTGATCGTTCCGTGATCGCCGCCGTGGCGTTGCAATTGCGCGGGGGTAGTACCTCCTCCCCCTCGCTTAATCGCAGCACCGACTACCGGCCCAAACAGCGACGTGCCGAAATCCGGGTCGACAAGACCGTCGTTGCGGCTCCAATAACCGCTGAGGTCGGGCTTGCCATTCGCCAGGCGCGGCGTCGGCATCGTCGCCTTCGGCAGAGACTTGATGAACCCAACGTCCGGCGGAACGTAAAAAGCGACGCTTTGCGCGCTGGACGCGCCCGGTATCGCACTCAGCAGCGCGCCCAACAGCGCGCATCCGATAACACCGATATGGACAGACCGCATTGCGACATGCTCCCCATAAAATGAACTTGAAGTCATCGGCGCCCGTGATCGAGATGAGGCCAATCGACTCATAAAACGCGCCAAATTCATGATCGAGCAGTCGTCGCCGTTGCGCAAAGACCTAAATCTCATCCGTTCGATGCTAGTTCGGTATTGCTCCTGACTCCATGCCTAAGGGGTATCTTTGCAATGAGAAATCGGTTCTGGCTCCCACTCCACTGCTCCAGTAGGTTGCGGATACGTCGCAATGCTGCGGCTTACGTTTTTTTGGAGGGATGAAAATGAGCAGACGGGTTCCTGGACCGGCGCGGATCCTCGGGGCCATCGCGGCCGCCGGGCTGACATTCTCAGCGTCCGCGGCACTCGCGAAGGTCAATTTTGCGAAGGAGCCGGCTTGTCAGAGCGACAAGCCAACTTCGCAAGGCGGCCCGGCGCCGATCGATCGCGATTTGCTGGTCATCCGTTGGCTTGGGACGGCGAACGAGGAATTCGCATTTCGCGATCAAGTGATTCTGCACGACGCGTATTACTCAGAGTACACCGTCCCTCCCGCGCGGCCTCTCGGCTTTGGCGCTCAAGACGTGCAAAAAGCGAGCGTGATCCTGATCAGCCACGGCCACATCGACCACACGCAAGACGTCCCCTTCCTGGTCGAAAAGCTCGGAGTCAAAGCAGTTGGCGCGCCCGTCACAGGCGAGATCCTGCAGAAGATGGGTATGCCAATGGACAAGTTCGTCAGTGTGACCGGCAAGGGCGGCGAGACGCTGAAATTCGGTCCGGTCACGGTGCAGCCCGTGCTCGGGCTCCACGCCAATTCGGTGGCGAATTGGGACCGCATCAATTTCGCGATGAGCGCGGCCTACAAGATGCTGCAGGACTCCATCGGCGCCGCTCGTTCGCCCGCGAACGAGGCTGCGTTTTGGAAGATCGCAACGCCCACCGGCGACCCACGCGTCATCAAAGAGGGTCTCATCGTCTATGCGATTGATTTCGACGGCTTCAAGCTCGTAATCAACGGCGGCGGTTCGGATCCAAGTCAGTATGAGCGCGATTTTGCGGCGAAGGCCGGAAAGATCGACATGCTGATCATGGCGTACTCGTATCCAATTCCACAAGTCGGGATCGATGCGCAGTGGCCGTCGATCGCCTTGTGGAAGCCTAGATATCTCATGCCGACGCACCATGACGACACTGGCGGCCTGCGCTACGAGGCGGCGATCGAACCGTTGTTCGAAACGGTCCGCGAAAAATTGCCGGGCACGCGCGGGATTTCTCCAATCCGTAGAGCACCCGTCTGCATCGACGTCAAGACGAAGGAATTTTACCAGGGCTGGTGATTGCCAGGCAGCGCACGCAATGCGGTTTCTAGTCAAGTCTGTTACGCACCCCGGGGGAGTCGCTATGAGGATGGGACGAAAGAGTGTCATGGCTGTCGCAATGCTGCTCGGCGTTGCGGCTACGGCCGCCTTTGCGCAATCCAAAACTCCCGAGCCCGATTGCTCCCCCAACGCTCCGAAACAGACCCAATACTTTGTGAATATAAGCAATTCGGGCATGATGGCTTCCGACGAGTACGCCAGCCCTTGCATCCCAGCCGCGGTGGTGGCTACTGCACGTGAAATTGGCATGGCGCGCCGCGTTCCGCTGGACGCCAAAACCACCCCTTTGGACATCAAGACCGTCATAACGGCGCAATATCTGGCTACGGGTACTTACATGCCGCCAGGCGCGAAGGCGCCGCTGACCCTCACCAAGTCCCGCATGCAAATCAGCTGGGTCGTACCTGGGTTCCGCTTTGACTACGAAGCGAACGGCGCTCGCCATATCGATGTCTGGTCATACAAGCATGCCTGGAATGAAACCACCCCGGGTGTGGGCGCGACGCCCGCAATGAACGCGCTCGACCAACGAATCCCGCTGATCTGGCTGACGCCGCAGGGGGCGATTTGGACGGCAATTTATGCCGAGCGCAAAACCAAGGTTTCCACGGTTGGCGGTAAGACGGTCTTCACCGCGCCGTTCGACCAACTTGGAATCGTGTCCACCGCGACGCTCGGCAAGGACAACCTGCCCGAAAAGACGGTACTGAAATATAAAGGTAAAACCTACGAGGCCACCTTCGCGGATTATGTCGACGAGACGCCGCCATACCTGAGCAAGTTCCCGTCAAAAATGGTTTGGAGGCTGGACGGTAAGGAAATCGGAAATTTCAATATCACAGATTTCCACGGCAACGCATATGCCATTTTCAATGTTCCGGCCGGGATTGTTAAGGCTGCATCCCACTAAAGGGCAATATGATGCGCACCGGGGCTCTAATGCCGATTGCGGCAGCGGCCATATTGGTCGCTGGTTCACCGTCACCAAAAGCCGAAGCGCCCGCGCCCGTGGTTGACACGTCCGCAATCGTTGCGACCATTCAGGCGGGTGAAGCGGGATGGGGCAAGGCATACGAGGCCCGCGACGCCGAGGCCGTGGGCGCGCACTATGCCCCTGACGCCGTGTTTATGCCGCTGGACGCACCACCCTTCCGTGGTCGCGAAGCGCTGATCGCCGCCATGAAGAAGGCGCCAGCTGACAAAGATTACACGATGGTTTTCATACCTGAAAAGGTGGATGTCGCGGCGAGCGGTGATCTGGCCGTTTCCATCGGCAGCTTTGAACAGCATCGCTCGCTTCCAGCCACGGTCGTCAAAACCGGCACCTATCTGGCCTCTTATCGCAAACAGCCGGATGGCGCGTGGCTGGTGACGGCGCTCTCTTCCACGCTCGATGCTCCGCTGGGCAAGGGCGTATCAAGGATGGCTGCTCCAGGCGAGACTTCATCTGCCGGCCAACCTGGAGTCCCCATTGTGAGCAGCCCGTTTGCATTAACCGCAGATCATCCGAACGCAGTTTGGCTAGCGGAGATTTATCGCGGCGGTGCCGCCATTCAGAACGATCCCACGCTCGACAAGGAGACCCGAGAACGGAAGATGGCCGATCACTTGAAGAAGATATTCGCGAGGATTTCGCCGAAACTCGTCATCCATACCGGCGGAATTCGCCTGGCGGCGACGGGAGATGAGGCTTTCATGAAGGCCTACAGCGAGCGCCGGAACGCCCTGAGCAAGGGCACCTTCCGGGCTGTCGAGGTCGACCAAATTCTTGCGAATGATTCCTTTGGGGTGGTGCACGGGACCTTTGCGGCCGAGCGAGACGGCAAAACATTTACGTTTGTCGGCATGGGGGCGTGGCGCTTCGAAAACGGTCTTGCGGTGGAGCATTGGGAAATCCCACCTGGCGAAGCCTGGGACAACTATTTCATCGCGGCAGACCCAAATTTTAAGGGCAGGGCCGAGGCATTTTGGTTGAAGAAATGAAAACCGGCGCGCAATGCCCTTAATGGCGCGGCGTCAGGCAAGTATTCACGGGTACAGGGTTCATATGCGATTTTTCGATCTCGCAATCTCTGGCGTTCGCGTCTCGCTTGCGGCCGCTCCGCTTGTGATCGTCGCAGGGGGCGGGATGATTGTGGGCTGCGCGCCGGCGGCTCTTGCGCAAGCCGCCGAACCGGCGCCGAACGGAGATTGTTCAACCGGCGCGCCGCCAACGCCGAGATTTTCACTGTTTTTCGATCCCAACGGCGTTTGGCCCGCCTACCAGGTCGCGAGTCCATGCCTGCCTGTCGCCTTGACGGATGCATTGGAAGCGGTTGGCGTCGCTCGCTACAAGCCGCTCAGCGCCACTGCCGTCAACGCGATCCAATATGACGCAACGGGAAGCTTCACGCCGCCGGGCAGCGCCAAGCCGCTGACCGTCACACGATCGCGGATGCAAATTGGTTATGCCATCCCTGCATTTCGATTTGACTATGAGGCCGGTGGTCGACGGCGCATCGATGTCTGGTCATTCAAATATGCCTGGAACGAGACGACGCCCGGCTCCGGCGCCACGCCGGCCATGGACCAAATAGACTCGCGCGTTCCTCTGATTTGGCTCACCCCGCAAGGCGCGCTGTGGGCGGGTGTGTACGCGGATGGCAAGACAAGGGTGTCGATATCCGGAGGAAAGACGATTCTGACGTCGCCCGCGGCGCAATTTGGGATTGTGTCCATCACGACGCTGGGCGCCGATCATCTGCCCGAAAGCACCATCCTGAAATACAAGGGCAAGGTTTATGAAGCTACCTTCGCGGACTATCAGTCGGACGTGCCCAATTATCTCAATAAATTCCCCACCAAGATGGCGTGGAAAGTCGATGGCAAGGAATTCGGTAGTTTCACGACCACGAATTTCCGTGCAAATCCGTATGTGGTGTTCCCGGCTCCCGAGAATGTTCGCCGGACCGCCAAGCCCGGCGTTTCCGCGGACAAGTATGTATACGCTCCAGCTTTTTTTCCATCGGCGGCCGACGGATTCATCGCCACCCTCAAGCCCGAGGGCGAAACGCCGCGCACGAAGGGCGGCAAGGTCGATCTCACAGGCTATTGGAGCAAAGGCGGACCGCCCATTTCGATCGACCTTGGCCGCTCACTGCTAATCCCTAATGAGCCTGTGTTGCAGGCTCGGCGCAACAACATGAATTTGGCCGTGCCTGACCGCACGATGCTCACGCGGGGCCGACTCAACAAGCCGCTCTACAAGCCTGAATATTGGAGCCAGATCCAGGCGCTGGATTTCGGAAAAATATGGGACGATCCATACTTTTCGGGCAAGCCTCTCGGCACTCCGCGCAATGGTATGCCCACCTTCATAGCCATGACTGACGATTGGCTGATGATGAAGTACTACAACCTGGATTCGGTGCGCGTAATCCCTCTGACCGGCCGCAAGCACACCGAAGACGAGGTTGACTATGGCAACACGTACAATGGCATCGGCATCGGCCATTGGGACGGCGACACGTTGATCGTCGATTCGGTGGGCTTCAACGACATATCCTGGCTGTTTTGGACGGGCTATGCGCACTCGGCGAACATGCGAGTCGTTGAGAAATTCCGCCGCGTCGGAGACCTGCTTTATTACGATGCAACGGTCTACGATGACATGCTGACTCAGCCCTGGGTCCTCGACACGCAGGTGCGCAGGCTCAATCCGGACAAGGCAGATGCACCCCGCGAGTTCCCGCCGTGGGTCGAGCACGACAAGGACAACACGGATCCCGATTATCGCGGATAGCGAAGTTGCGGCGGCCTCGGTTGGCGCAATCGACATTTTCGGCGAAGCAGAGAGCAAGGAGTCCGCTTGTGGAAAAGCGAGAATTCGGCGGCACCGGGATCCGGGCGTCGGTGATCGGGTTGGGTTGCAACAATTTTGGTATTTATCAGAACGCCGCCCAGGCGATCGCAGTCGTGCGCAAGGCGCTGGATGTCGGAATCAACTTCCTGGACATGGCCGGCGAACATGGCGGCGGCCTTGAGGAGAGCCTGGTCGCCGAGGCGCTGGGGCCGCGCCGCAAGGACGTGATCATCGCCACGAAATTCGGGCAGCCGGAATTGCTCGGGATCAAGGATGGCGACATCGTCTTCAGTCAGGACAAGGCTCGCCAAGGCGCCTCCCGCCGCTGGATCATGCAGGCCGCCGAGGAGAGCCTGACCCGCCTGAAGACCGACTATATCGACCTCTATCAGATTCATGTCGCCGATCCCGAAACGCCGCGCGAAGAGACCTTGCGCGCGCTCGACGATCTGGTGCGCCAAGGCAAGATACGCGCGCTCGGCGAGGCGGCGACCTTCGCCACCGCCGACGACCTGAACGCCTCGCAAGCGATCGCTGCCGCCAATGGACTGACGCCCTTTGCCAGCATGGAGGCCAATTACAGCATCCTGGTGCGCGACGCCGAGAAAGCGATCATCCCCGCGCTGCGTGATCACAAAATGTGCCTGCTGCCCTACTTCCCTCTTGCCAGCGGCCTGCTGAGCGGAAAATATCGCGGCGGTGAAATACCGACGGGCTCGCGCTTGGACCGGATGCCCTTCATCAAGGGTTTCCTGCCGACGAATCTGGACGCCATCGATCGCCTGCAGGCTCTCGCCGACGCGCGCGGAATCAAGCTGGCGCAGCTCGCGCTCGCCTGGCTTGCTGAGAATCCGATCGTGGGCAGCGTGATCGCCGGCGCGACGAGCGCCGAGCAAGTGGCGCAAAACGCCGCGGCCGCCGAGATCAAGCTGAGCGCCGCCGACCGCGCGGCAATTGAAGCGAGCGCACCGGGTCCCATAAAGGGTGACGCCTTGGCCTAGCGCCCCCTGGTTGCCGTCAAGGGCAGAAATACCTTATCTATGATTTCGGCAATTGCCGCGCGCGATACAGGCCTTTGAGTCATGATTACCTCATAGCGGATTAGGTCGAGAGGCAGGGACGATATCCGCCGCGTCATTCTGCTTCGATCCAGCTCTCCTCGGGCAAATCCGCGCTCCAGAACCTCTTGGAATTCGCTTTTGCAAACCAGTTTTTGCCGCAGATCTTCAATGCTTGAATTGGTTTCCTTGAAGTAATCATTCATGGTGAGCAGGACTTTCGTCATCGTCCTCGCCCCCCTATCCACGAGTTTTTGAAGGAGAAGTATCAATTCATTCCGGACATTCCCAAGATCCGGAACCTCGATCGGGTTATTTTTGTTGTAATTTCCAATGGCAGCGACGGCGAGATCAGCTCGGTTCTGCCAACGACGAGTCAACACAGGTCGGCTCGTGCGCGCACGTTTCGCCACGGCTTCCAGTGTGAAGCGCCCGTATCCGTGGTCCAAAAGCTCCTGCCAGGCCGCATCGAGGATTGCATTCTCGAGGGTACCCCCACGACGACGCCCACCTTTCTTCACGCTCACTCGCCCCTCCTTAAGATGCAATCGTGAATCTTATTGACGCCATACTCATTGAATGATAAGAATCATCTGTGCATCTTAACCCAACCGGAAGGCAATGCCCGTCCAACGCACCTCGTCGAATCAGGCGCCAAACCGCAGGCCCAAGGTGGCGATACTCGATGACTACGCCGCCCTTGCCCTCGCGCTCGCCGACTGGTCGCCGGTGCAGAACAGGGCGGACGTAACTGTTTTCGACCGTCACCTTTCCGAGGACGAGGCCGTGCAAGCGCTGCAGTCGTTCGACGCCGTTTGTACCCTGCGCGAGCGTATGGCCTTTCCGCGCACGCTCATCGACCGGCTTCCAAATCTGAAGCTGATTACCATCGTCGGTATGAACCTGGCGAACCTGGACATGGCCGCCGCCAGCGAACGCGGCATCCTTGTCGTCCACCCAAACTTTGCCAACCCAAAGTTCGCCGCCGTCGGCAACGGCGTCCCGGAACTGGCGTGGGGGTTGCTGATGGCGACCGTCCGCAACTTGGGCGAAGAACATCGGCGCATGCGTGAGGGCGCATGGCAGTGCAGCGCGGGCGTAACCCTGCACGGCAAGACACTCGGCCTTCTTGGTCTTGGCAGGCTCGGCAAACGCATGGCCGAATACGCCAAGGCGTTCGGGATGGACGTCATCGCCTGGAGCCAGAATCTTACCGAAGAGGCCGCGGCGGCGGTCGGCGTGCGACGGGTCGAGAAGGAGGTTCTCTTTAGAGAATCCGACGTGGTCTCCGTCGGCCTCGTGCTGTCGGAGCGCACGCGAGGTCTCGTCGCCCAACGTGAGCTGGCACTAATGAAGGCAAGCGCCTATTTGATCAATATCTCGAGAGGACCGATCGTCGATGAGGCGGCTCTGATCGCCGCGCTCAGCACCGGACAGATCGCAGGAGCGGGACTGGACGTTTATGACGTCGAACCGCCCCCGGCCGACCATCCGTTGCGGTCGGCGCCGAACGTGACGCTGTCTTCCCACCTCGGGTATGTCACACGCGAACTATTGGGCGTCATTTACGCTGAAACCGCGGATGGCGTGGCGGCTTGGCTGAATGGAACGCCTGTCCGGATCGCCAACCGTGACGCGTTGCAGGGTCAAGTCGCCGCGGGCTAGTCCCTTCGCAGTCGCCGCGATTCAGTATGTCGATTTGGTATGCGCTCGATGAGAAATAGGTTTTGGCCATGCAAATGGCGTCGGGCTATTTTGTGATAGCAGATTCCCGATATGTTGCTGCCTGGTGTCCGCAGGTCCGGGAGCCGGACTGACTTCAGTGCTGAATGAGCACGCTTTTGGAGCTAAAGGATCATTAATGAAACGTTTCCTCATCGCATGTACCGCGTTCGCCGCAATGGTCGCCGTCGGCGCCCCTGCATTCGCGCATCATGCGGCGAACGCCCAATTCGACCTCAACAAGCAGATCGTCGTCGAAGGCATTCTGGACGAGGTCGAAGATATCAATCCACATTCCTATTGGCACTTCACGGCTACTGATGGGAAGAAATGGTCGTTTGAAGGGTCCTCTCCGGCCGGCCTGAAGCGCTTTGGCATCAAGCCGAAGTCCGATATCGTGAAAGGCGCGAAGTTCACCGTGTACGCAGCCCCGGCTCGGAATGGTTCCAATATCGGTCTGTTGCAAGGCTTCATCCTGCCGGACGGGCGCAAGATCATGATGCGTCTGGAGCCCGCCGAGGAAGGTAAGACGGCGGAACCGACCGATTCCAAGTAGCCCAACAGGGAAAGTGCAGCCGACGCAGCTACGGCGACGGGACGGATCGCGCCGAGGCGCCTCCGAAGAGGCGCGCGTCACCACCCATGCGATGAACAGAAGGCGGCGGCCGATGCGCCTAGGCGACACCCAAAATGGTTATGGCTGGATCTCTATCGTTCTGCATTGGACGACCGCCGTTATCATTTTGGTGATGTGGTTCATCGGCGATAGCATCGCCATCGCCGAGGGTGCGAGTCAGGACAAGCTCATCCGTCTTCACACCAGCATCGCGATTTTGGCCTATGCGCTATTGTGGCTGCGCGTGCTGTGGCGGGTTTCAAAGGGCCACCCTGGGCCGCTGCCGAAGCAGCGCGGTGTTTTTTACCGGATTGGCGTGGGAGTTCATCTCATCATGGTGGCGGCGATCGCCGTGCTGCTGGTGTCTGGTCCGCTGATGGCCTGGTCGGGCGACATTCCCATCCGCGTCTTCGACTGGTTCTCCATTCCCGCGCCGTTTGGGATGAACGCAGGATTTTTCAGCGCTGCCCATGCGGTGCATGTGGGGGCGGCGACAGTACTGATCATCGGTGCGACGCTGCATATCGGAGGTGTCATCAAACATGTCGCATTCAACCGCGACGGCACCTTCGCCAAAATGCTGCTGGCGGCCCATCGTCCAGCGCGACAACGACAAAATGACCAAAACAAATCGCCTGCATCGCTGGGCGAAATTCGGGGCGAAGCGAATGCGGCGTTCAAGGTCTCGCAATAGTGCCGGCGGGGCACCTCAGCAGCTTACAAACCCGCACGCGACACGGTTTGGCGTCCACAATTTAGGGAAAGAAGACGATGAATAAGCGAGCTGTCAACAACGTTCTTATATCCGGTGCAAGTATTTCGGGGCCTGCGTTGGCCTTTTGGCTGACCCACTACGGAATCAAGGCGACCGTGGTGGAGAGGGCGTCATCGTTGCGCGGCGGCGGATATCCGATCGATATCCGAGGGACAGCCCTCGATGCCGTCGAGAGAATGGGTCTCTACCCACAGATGCGCGCCAAACACGTAGATACCCAACATCTCACTTTCGTGGACGGGCACGGCGAGGTGATCGCCAAGCTCGATCCCGAAGCGATCACCGGGGGTGTCAGGGGGAAGGATGTCGAGATCCGCCGTGGCGATATCGGCACGATCCTGTACGCGGCCACCAAGGACAAGGTGAACTACAAGTTCAAAGACTCCATCGCGTCGCTCAAAGAGCACGCGGATGGCGTGGACGTGACCTTTGTGAGCGGAGACACCGGCGTCTACGACATCGTCATTGGTGCGGACGGCCTGCATTCCAACACCCGGTCTCTGATATTCGGCCATGAGTCCCAGTTCGAAAAATACATTGGCTACTGCTTTGCCGGATACACGATCAAAAATACGTTCGGTCTTGATCGCGGCGCCCTTTCTTACACTATGGTTGGCAGGTCGGCGACTCTTTATGCCGCCAACGACACCGACCGGGTGCAAGCGTTCCTGTCTTTCATATACCCCACGTCGCCGTTTAAGAAGCGGATCTCCGAAGAGGATAAGCGAAACCTGACCGCCGACGCGTTCAAGGGCGTCAACGATTGGATCGTGCCTCACATGGTCGAAGAGATGCGAAAGGCGGATGATCTATTCTTCGACTCCGTCAGCCAAATCTACATGCCGGTCTGGTCCAAAGGCCGGATCGTGCTCGCCGGGGATGCCGCGCACGCCACGTCATTCTGGTCGGGTCAAGGATCGAGCATGGCGCTGGTCGGCGCCTACATCCTGGCCGGCGAGATCGCGACCAAACCGAACTACACGTCCGCCTTCGAAGCTTACGAGAAGCTCGCGCGGCCCTTCGTCGAGATGAACCAGGCTCTGGTCGACACGGGCACATCCATCATGAGGCCCAACACACCGGAAGAGCTCGAAGCCCGCAACAATCTGATTCGGAAGATGGCGGCGGAGCCGGCCGCCAAAGTTTTCCCGGAGGACGACTCCCGCCGGATCCATAGTGCGCTCAAGCTGCCCGACTACAGCTGAGGTGGGGCAGGTGTAGGAGGACAACAGGATGAGTGATCGTCGGACATATGTGAGCACGGTCCACCACGTTGCATTTCGCGTCGATGACATGGACGCGGCCTTGGAGTTCTACATGGGCGTTCTAGGATGCAAAATGCTGCCAAGGCCCGAAGGACTGCCGGGCGCCCGCGGCGCTTGGCTCCAGTGCGGGCGCAACTCAGGTCCACCTGACCGAAATGCCCATAGACGAGACGACGGGCCGGCCGCCCACACGCATCGTTCCCACGACTACACACGTTGCCTTCCATATCGATGACCTGGACGCTGCAGAGGCTTCGTTTCGCGAACGTGGTTTCGTCTATCTGCGCGGTCAGTTCGGCGTGGAACAGATTTTCGTTCAGGATCCGTCGGGCAACCTGATCGAACTTACCCCGTACTGAAACCTGTCCCGCCAATCAGAGCTTCGTCGTGCTCCCCAAGCCGGGGTGGCCGTCGGATGGGCGGTCGTTCCCCATCAAACAACACGGGAACGCCTGGAAAGGTCAGGCTCGATCCGTCGCCCTGATCCAGCCGGGTGAAGAACTCAGTGGCGGCAAGATGAGGTTCCTCGGTCAAATCCTTGAGGGCGTTCACAGCCCCGCAAGGCACGTCCATTTCGTGCATCAACCCGAGCCAATCTTCGGTGGTGCGCGTCCGTAAAAGCGAGGCGAGCGCAGAATAGAGAGCGTCGACGTTCTCAGTCCTCGCGGCAATGCCGGCAAATCGTGGATCATTGGCGAGGTCGTCTTTGCCACAGGCGAGGAAGAGATTCCGCCAATGGGCGTCGGTGTTGGGCTGGACGCAGATATAGCCGTTGGCCGTCGCAAACGGCCGCCGGTCCCGGGCCATGACGCGCGGGAAGGCGGCAGGTCCCCTTGGAGGATCGAAGTAATGGCCATAGAAGTGCTCTACCGCCGTGAACGCCACCATGCTCTCAAACATCGGGATTTCCACGTAGGCGCCTGAGCCCGTTCGATCGCGCTTTGACAGGGCGGCGAGGATGGCGATTGCGCCGATGAGGCCACAAGTCTTGTCGGCGGCTACGGTTGGAAGATAGGCCGGTTCTCCCGTTCTCTGGTCGACGAGGTCCGCCAAGCCACAAAGGCCTTGGATGACGTCGTCATAGGCAGGGCGGCCGCCATAAGGGCCGGCTTCCGCGAACCCGTGGAAACAGGCATAGACCAGCCGCGGATTGCGCGCCCGGAGGGCACCTGGACCCAGTCCGAGCTTTTCCATTTTATCCGGCCGGTAGTTGTGAAGGAGAATGTCCGCCTGATCCGACAAACCCATGAGAGCCTCGCGCCCGCTCTCTGTCTTGAGATCCATGACGACACCACGCTTGTTGCGGTTGAGGCCCAGAAAGGCCGCCCCCATCCCAGGTTCGGCGTACGGGCCAATCTTCCGCGTGACGTCCCCACTCGGTGGTTCCACCTTGACCACATCGGCGCCAAGATCGCCCAACCACTGACCGGCATACGGACCCATCGTGATGGTTCCGAGATCAAGCACCTTCACGCCCGCCAACGGTAACATTTCGCTTTTCCTCAACTGGTTTCGCACATCGCAACAGTCGCGAATTTCCATAATACACCGGTGCACTCGGATCAACCGTACGCGCGCTGCCGTTGAATATGCCGATCGGGAATACGAGTCATGAGTACACGGCTTTTGCGCATACTCCCATTTGAGCTTTATCTATCGCCATCGGTTTGAGAAAAAACTCTGCATGGAGACGTCGAAATGACCAACATACAGTTCAAGAAGGTCGGGAAGGTTAAGGTTGCCTACGAAACGCTCGGAAAAGGCCCTCCCCTGCTGTTGCTGCACGGAGGCGAGGCGGACCGCAGGATGTTCCGAGACGCCGTGAGTTACCTCCAAAAATCCTTCCTAACGATCGCGTATGACCAACGGGGCTGCGGCCAGACCGAGGTGGAGGATGACTCAGCTTACAGCCTCGAAGATCTCGCGGACGATGCCGCCGGATTGATCGCGGCGCTCGGTTATGAGAAAGCGCACGTGCTCGGTCATTCCGCGGGCGGACTCGTGGCACAAATGTTGGCTTTACGGTGGCCCGCGCGTGTGGACAAATTAATTCTCGAGGCGACCGTCTCTCTGGCCGACTCAAAGCGCCTGATGCAAGATGACGGATTAAAGGAGCGGATGAAGAGCCTGGCGGCGCGCGGGCCTAGTGCCTCCGCGGAATTTTTTACGACGCCTAAGTACGCCGCCGAGCATCCGGAAATCATCGATCTCCTTGGCGAGCTTCGCGGGAGTCAGACGCCTGAGGCCTTCATGCGGCGGATGCTGGCGTTGCAGACCTTCGCAGACGTCGATCTGAGCAAGATCAGGGCTAAGACATTGGTACTCTATGCGGAGCAGGACCAGGCGGCGCAGCGAGGCCCGGTTGAAAAAATGGCGAAGACGATTCCGAATGCCAAATTCGAGGTCTATCCGGACGCCGGGCATATCGGAATCATCCAATTTCCCGAGGGCTATTCAAAGGTGATCACCGCGTTTCTGGAGAGTTAGCGTTCAGGCGCTACGCTACAGGGGGCCCGATTGAACTGTGGTCTATCACTCCGAATAGCCGCGCGGGCGAATGTGGCGAAAATCGGACAACCGCGCTTTAGTCACGATCGATGCCTAAATTTGGGTATGATGGCGAGAGTTAGTATCAGGAGGTTCGCCCGTGGAGCTCCGCCAGCTACGCTACTTCAAGGCAATTGCCGATGCCCGCAGCTTCGTCCGCGGAGCCCGCCTGCTGTACGTTGCTCAACCAGCGCTAAGCCGATCGATTGCGCGGCTCGAAGACGAGATCGGGCAGCCTCTTTTTGTGAGGCACTCGGCCGGCGTCACGTTGACTGAAGCGGGAATACGACTTTACGATCATGTAGGCAGCGTCCTCGGCCGCGTTCAGATGTTGAAAGACGAGATGGCCGCTGAGATGGGAACTCCTTACGGCGTCATCGCTTTCGGCGCACCGCCATCGTTCCAATCCGTGCTCACGGCTCCAGTTGTAGCCGCATTCCTAAAAGCATTCCCTCGCGTCACCGTGAACGTCGTACAGAACACAAGCGTCAATCTGAGGGATGCCGTGACGGCCGGTCTTATCGACATAGCCGTGATATCAACGCTCACGCCCGCGCGTGGACTGAATTACACGCCTCTTTTTACGGAGAGCATGAGCCTGGTCGAAAGAGCCGATTCGCGTCCGCGCTTTGGCGGTACTTTAGAGATCACGGATTTGGTCGGCATTCCGCTTTTGCTTTGCGGCTACCCAAATACTTTGAGATTGATTTTGGAGGATGCTTTCGAAGATATGCAGGTGAAGCCTGATTTTCGGTGTGAAGTGAATACGGCCTCCCTGCTGATTGATCTCGTCCAGGAAGGAGCCGGCGCGGGTATCGTGCCAACCTGCGCCGTCGCATCGAAGATTTCAGGCAATTTTAGGATTACTCCCATCAGCGGGTTGCAATCCTCTTGGACAATTGCCACCTCCAATGAACGCAGCGGATCCGCCTCGGTCGCACAGCTGAGTACAATGATTTCACATCATGTCTGGGAATCCATCAACAGCGGCGTTTGGCCGACGGCTCGTTTCGACGGCGTTTCTCAGTCAGCCGTTAAGGCCCTCTAGGGGCAGACGGACTCCGCTAACGCGAACAACTTCAAAAGTTGGCCGCACCCGTCGGCGGGCGCTCTACCGCACTATTGCATAACCCTGCATTCCGCGTGGATTCGCGCCGGCCCGAAGGATTGCCGAGGCACCCGAGACTTCCCGGGAGCACGCCGACAGTCGGCCCTCCGACCAGGGGCCGCCGACCTCTACCAGATGGCCCCTGCGCCGAAGCTCTTCGACTGTCGACTGCGGATATCGGCTCTCGAGAACGAGCGAACCGATGGAAATCTCGCGAGGCCAAAAACTTGCCACCAAGTGATCGGTGTGGAACGCTGGTGCATCGATCGCACGTTGCAGGGGCATTCCCTTGTCAATGTGATTCAAGAGCAGAAGCAGAGACCATTGCTCTTGCTGATCACCCCCGGGCGTTCCGAAGGCTAGATAGGGTCGACCATCCTTGAACACCATTGAGGGCGTCAATGTGGTCCGCGGACGTTTGCGCGGAACTAGTGAATTAGTGTGGCCGGAATCCAGCGAGAACATTTGTAATCGAGTGCCGAGCGCGAACCCCAATTGCGGAATGATCGGGCTGGACTGAAGCCATCCGCCCGACGGTGTGGCGGAAACCATGTTCCCCCAACGATCGACGACATCGATGTGGCAGGTGTCCCCCTGCGCATACACGCTTGGCGCAGCACCAAGTCCGACCGATTCAACGTTTGTCTGGGCGCTCCTCGCAAAAGTAGGCTCTCCACCGCCCGGGGATGCACCGTCCGAACCCTTATTTGTTGGGAGGCGGATCCGCAGCACTCTTGGAATGCGGCCCTCGGGAAACCCCGGTCTCAGGTCCAAATTCGCGTCGACGCCGATCATCGCGCGTCGTACATCGGCATAGCCCCGGCTCAACAAGGCGTCCAGAGGTACCGCGGGATCGTCTCCGTACCACGCTTCTCGGTCAGCCATGACTAGCTTGAGGGTTTCAGTAATGAGATGAACGAACTCAGGCGACGCCGGATCCAAGGCGGCAAGATCATAGCCCTCCAGGATTCGCAGCGCCTGCAGCAAAGACGGACCTTGGCTCCAAGGTCCGCACTTGAAAACGGTGTACCCCCGGTACTCCACATTGACCGGACGTTCGACCTGCGGCCTCCACTCGTGCAGATCATCTGCCGTCAAAAGCCCATAGTGCCTTCGACCACTCACATCAAACGCCTCGGTTGCCCGGCAAAAGCGATCGATCGTCTCCGCAACTGTGCCCTCATACCAAAAGCCGAGTGCCGCATCGATTTGCGCTTCGCGCGAGCCCCCGGCGGCTTCAGAGTATTCGACGATATGCGTGTAGAGATTTGCCAGGGTGGGATTGGAAAACAGACTGCCGGGTGCAGGCGAAGATCCGTTTCTGAGAAACACAGCGGCCGACGTCTTCCATTCGCTCAAGAATAGCTCTCGCACCGAATCGATCGTGCCTACGGTATTCTCAAGTATTGGGTGCCCATTCTTCGCATAGTAGATCGCGGGTTCCAGTGCCGTTCGTAGCGAAACCGTTCCCCAATCCCTGAGGAGAGTGAGCCAAGCACCGAACGCACCGGGGACGCACGCCGCCAGCAAGCCAGTGCCAGGAATTAGATCCAGCTTTAGAGCATCGAAGCGCTCAATCGTGGCCGCTGCGGGTGCGCCGCCCTGACCGCTTATCACAGTCGGCTCCAGATCGTCTTTTCGGCTGAGAAGGATTGGCGCATCTCCTGCCGGCCCATTGAGATGGGGCTCAACGATTTGAAGAACGAAGCCGGTCGCGACGGCCGCATCAAACGCATTCGCCCCCGCTTCCAAGAGCTTCATTCCTACGGCAGACGCGATCCAGTGCGTCGAGGCGACTGCGCCAAAGGTTCCAGAAAGTTCCGGGCGCGTTGTGAAGGGTTGCATTAGGGAAATCCAGGGTGGACTGGATATAGCAGTGGCGTTACGACTTCGAGTGCTCGATCGTGGCTCGGCCCTCGAACACGACTCGCGATGCGACACCTTGGTGCGCCCATGCCGAAGCGGAAAACAACCCGTCAGGCCTTCCCGCACCGATATTTATAGGGGGATTTTCCAAATCCATGATACGACCCATTTCCGCACGTCATGATCGACTGAGGCACGTTAATGAGCGCCGTGCATTTTTGCCAAAACATATTTCTCATCGACAACATGCCGGGGAGGCATCGACCGGAGAACGCGCGTAAGTCCCTACCGATCCAATTCCAAGACTTTGAACGTCCCAGGCTTGGCGACCGGTGGCTTTCCTTTCGGGGCGCGAAGAACGTACTCGGCAGTCGGTAAATAAATCCGGCCGGTCTTTGGGTCGACGGTTCCGGTGCGGGCGCCGTTTTCAGTTGGCACGGTATCCACGACGGTGTTGTCGAACTTGCCCGACAAGGCGATCACCGACAGAGTGCCCGTGAATGCCGACGGAACAAAGGCGAGACTGCGCGGCTCATCGTAGATCACCGCATCCGGAACTCCGCCCACGTTAAAGCTCGCGATTGTGCGGCCGGAGTGTGCGTCGAGGATGTCCGCGCCGCCATTGAAACAGACGGCGATCAACCGATCGCCCGCCACATAGGCAAGTCCCGTCGGTTGTTTGCAGCCAGGTAATATGTAGCTCCTCACCACGGTTCGGGTGTCCAGATCAACGATTGCTGTCCGGTTCTTATCCACTACATTGACGAAAAACCGACCCTTGCCGTTGGTCGCCCCGAATTCCAAATGACCACCCACCGCGATAGTTCCGACGGCCTTCATCGCCTTCGGATCGACCAGCGTAAGCACGCCGGCGTCGCCACAGATCACGATGACCAATCCGCTTTTGGGATCATATTGTGCGCCGTCGGGGTCATCGGCGGTTGGTATGGAGGCAAGAAGCTTTCCGTCTACTGCACTCAGCACCTTGGCGGTGTTGTCACCACTATTTGTCGTGACAATCAGATCTGTTCCCGGCACTGGTACCACTGAACGTAGACCAGCGCCTTGAGCGAAGCCGATATTTGCCTTACCGGTGTCAGCATCAATGGCGATGACGACGTTGTCATGCGCGATATATACACGCCGTCGCGCTGGGTCGAAGCTGGCGTAATCCCACATACCATCGGGTCCTGAAATTCGACGAATCACATGCAGACCAGTCGGATGGGCTGCATCGCCGGCATTCGCTAGCACGGAAAGGGTCGCGACGAGAAGCGCGGCGCCAATGCGCATGTTGCGCCAATAAGTCATGGTGTGTTCCTTTGATAATTAGCCGTGGAACCGATGCGCGCGGCGGATTGGGTTTCCGAGGGCGGCGGATGCGGTGGACAGTGGGCTTCCGGCGTCAAAAAGACACATTCAAATCCACGCCGGCGGTCAACGGCTGATTCGTGGCAATACGATCGTATGGCGGCCCTGTGAGTGCGAGTAGATTGAAATACTCTGTTGGCTTCCGCTGATTGAAAGCATTGTTGACAAACAGTGCCACCGACCATTTCCCTCCGTCAACGCCGAGGCGGGCATTCGTGATATCCCGTCTCGGAATCGTGTCGAGCGAATAAGTCAGTTCTTGTGTATGGCTCACGAAACTGTTGGAGGCGCCGGCAAACATTTTCAGTCGGGCCGAGATGGGACGCACATATTGAAGCGTCGTACTTATGGTCCACTCCGGTGCATCGAACAAACTCTGGCCCGCCACAACCCCGGCTGAAACGAGGGTGCCGGTGAATGCGGCGTGCGAGAACCCGATGCTCTGTGTGAAGTTCAGAGAATCAGTGATCTTAGTCCGGAGCTCCAGTTCCGCGCCTTTGACTTCGGCGTCAGTTCCATTGGTGGTATACCCCACCCCACAGGCCAGACTGACGAACTGCTGCACGTGGGACCAGTGGGTTATGTAGACGTCGGAGTTTAGGGTCATTCGACCATCAAGAAATCTGCCTTTCTCACCCGCTTCATAAGTCCAAACCGTATCTGGGTTGTAGCTGGTTGGAACCGAGTTCACCCCCATTGCCTGAAGGTCTGCAAGGCATGCAGCGCCGATCTGTCCAGTGACCGGTATCCCGGTAATCCCCGCGCCCTCGCGGTACCCCTTGGCCGCGGATCCATACAGCAGAATGTCGCCTGTGGCGGCATACGATAGATTTACCAGCGGAAGGACGCCCGAAGCCTTGGCGGTAGGGATCGGCAGTGCCACCCACGCGTCCGACCCGGTGAAGACGATTCCTTGTTCGTCCGATATGGCGTTCTCTGTGTAAGAGAAGTAGCGAGCGCCGAGCGTCAGCGTTGCATTGTTCCAGGTGTAACTAGCGTTCCCGAAGCCTGCTTCCTGAGTCAGTTTGGTTGAGTTAACGGCATGGGAAAAGATATCAGTGGTAAAAGGCCCCCCATTGGTCGTGACAGTCAATAAACCCGGTGCAAAGTTCCCGCCCCCCGGACCCCCCGCCCTGAAATCGCTGTAGTAGCCGCCGATAAGCCACTTAAGGTTGCCCTCTCCTCGGGATGTTATTCGAATCTCCTGCGAGAATTGCTTTGTGGCGTCGATTTCGGTGCCCCAAGCAGGGCCGATTCCGAGACCGCCCGCGGTATAATATGAGGGAAAGAGGAAGCCATTTTGTATCGATTCCGTTGAATCCTCGATCTGCCTGCTTGCCCGCTTCCAATATCCACTTGCCGACGTCACACTGAAAGCATCGGCATCATAGTTCACCGTCAAGCTCTCGATAGTGAATGTGTCTGAGAAGGGCTCGGGAATGTTAAAGGGCTGATAGTGGGTAAAGGTACCCGGGGATCCATCGTAGGCATTGATGCCGTCCTGATGAATGCTCTGGTAAAACAGGCCCGGTGTTATCGTCAGGCGGTCCGTAGGCTTGATCAAAAGGCTGACGCGTGCGGTCGTGGTGTCGTTGTCGTTAACGCCGCTAAAGACCTGAGACCCTGGGATACCGACGACGTTTCCTCTTGTGAGTCCGAAATAGTATGGGCTCGGGTTGGTCTCGAGAGGGAAGTTCGGCACGACGATTCGATCGATGTACCCTGAGTCATGACCAAAGGAACCGACGATGCGAAGCGCGACCTTGCCGTCGACTAACGGTAAATTCAGCATTCCCTTTTCGGCGTAGTTAAGACCTCCGCCTTTGGTGCCTGACAGAATCGACTCAGCGCTTGCTTCGAAAGCGGTGAGTTTGGGCGGCGTAGGGATGAGCTTGATCGTGCCCCCCATCGACCCCGCGCCATACAGGGTCCCCTGTGGGCCGCGCAACACCTCGACTCGTTCAAGGTCATAGAGTTCTGGATCGATCTCCACCTTTCCCTGGGTTGCCTGTAACGGGGGGCTGACGGCTATCTCGTCGAAATAGAAGCCGACAGTCGGCGCCTCGCCGCCGTCTGCGGAGAGACCTCGGATTTCATAAAACGCCTGACCCGGTCCGGAGGAGGAGACTGCCATCCCCGGCACCAACTGTGCGATCCCATTGGCGCTTGTAATACCTTCGGCCGCGAGTTGCTCGACGCCCATCGCCGTGATGCTTAGGGGTGTTGTCTGGACTGTCTCTGTTCGTTTCTGCGCAGTGACGACAATCTCGGCAAGGGCAGACGTATCCGAAGCGTTCGGTGCAGTTACTGCATCGCCGCTCTCTTCGGCAGCGGCTCGACCGGCGAATATCACAACGGCCGCCAGCGTGGTTGCGAGTACAGAAAGCCGCAAGCGCTGACCACGCTTTGGGTGGTCGTTCGAGTAACCGTTTGGCATCTTTTCTGTGCTCCTAGACTGTCCACACATCCCGCAGCGTCTGAAATCTCATCCCGCCGCCGCCGGGCAGCACAGTCAAAGTTACCCCCTCGCGGGGTTGCATTTGGGCAACGACCATCCGCCGATCGATACTGCCGGCTATTTAGAAAAATTCACCATCCGCTTTGGGACATTACTGGCCAGCCTGGAATTTGGCTAAAACAAATTTCTCATCGATGACATGCCTGCGAGGCATCGACTCCCTTCGAATCCGACGCGGCCGCTGGCGAACCGCCATCGGAGCCTTGTGGCCGGCTCTAAACAGGTGCTCAGGCGCTTTTAGAAGTCAGCGAGGTCCCCGGGGTACCATTAATCGATGCTGTCCCGGCATGTTGTCGATGACAAATGTGTGTTGGCCAAAATGCATGGCGGCTCGGTAATGTGCCAAGGGCATTGAGCCAGCATAGGAATATGGGGCTGTGGAATACCTTCTTTTCTGCGCCAATGCACCAATTCCCGCAAAATATGGTTCGATGGGCGCGGCTATCGACGCTGCATGCAAGCTGATTCGGGGCGGTACCGCGGTACGGCAAATCAAGGGAACCGACGGTTTCGTCATGGAACGTAGCGACATTGAGATTGAGTGTTTGCGACGGCACCAATGTAAATGATCACGAGGCGCGAACTTCTCAAGCTTTCCACCCTTATCGGCGTGGCTCGCTCATTTCCCGCATCCGCGCAAGAATTGGCTGCGCCGGACTACAAAATCGAAATTGCGCCGGTCACGCTCGATCTGTCGCCGCGCCACAGATTGAAGACCGTCGCGTACAACGGCCAGGTTCCTGGTCCGCTGTTGCGCTTGAAAGAAAACCGGCCGGTCACGATCGAGGTCGCTAATCGCACCGACCGTCCGGAAATAGTCCATTGGCACGGCCTCTTTACTGCTTCGGATGTCGACGGCGCCATGGAGGAAGGTACGCCGCCTATCGCTCCGCACTCGAGCGCACGCTATACCCTTACACCGCGCCCCGTCGGCTTTCGCTGGTATCACACGCACACCATGGCCATGAGCGATCTCACGCGGGCGCAGTACGGCGGGCAACACGGCTTTTTGTTGATCGAGCCTCGCGACAACCCCGGGCGCTACGATCAGGAGTTCTTTCTCGGCCTGCATGACTGGGGCGCATACCTGCTCCCGAGCGATGACGGTGCGATGAACCCGGGCTACGCCGTTGCCACGATCAACGGCAAGGCCATGGGGTCGGGCGAGCCGCTGCGGGTTAGGCAAGGGCAACGGATTTTGTTGCACTTCCTAAACTCGAGTCCCACCGAGGTTCACTGGATTGCGCTCGCCGGCCACACCTTTCATGTACTCGCCCTCGATGGCAACCAGGTTCCCAGTCCTCGGTCGGTACCTATGTTACGCCTCGCACCTGGCGAACGCATATGCGCCCTGGTGGAGTTGGACAATCCGGGCGTTTGGGTGCTCGGCGAGGTTCGTAAGCACGTCCAGGCTCTCGGCATGGCAGTGGCCGTCGAATATGAAAATAAAGTAGGTATGGCGCGGTGGGAGCAGCCGCCTGACTTGATCTGGAATTATGAGCAGTTCGCAGCTGTGCAACTCACCGACTCTGCAACTGCAGATCCAATCATTGTTCCACTCGTGTTCGAGTCAAAATTCCGAGGCCACGGAGCCATGGAGGCTTGGACTATCAACGGAAATTCCTACCCCAATGCGAAGGCTGAGCCGCTCATCCTCGGTCAGCGCTATCGCCTGCAGTTCATCAATAACAGCATCGACGATCATCCACTGCATTTGCACCGCCATAGTTTCGAGCTCCGCAGTCTCGGGGCGCCGCTCTCGGCCGCACAGCGTGCACCGCGGAAGGATATCCGCGGGATCATCAAAGATGTCGTGCTGGTTGACTCTAGGACTCGCACGGAGGTTGAATTCACTGCTAACAATCCTGGAGCCACCCTATTGCACTGTCATCAGCAGAACCATATGGACCTTGGGTTCATGATGCTGTTCGATTATGCCTGATCGGCTCACTAATTCGTGGTGCAACCGGTTCTTCCCCCTTGTTGCGTTCGGATGCCTGCCGCTCCTCGCACATGCGCAAGCCAACTACGAGATCCAGGTTTACGGCGCCCAGACAGTCCCGCCACAAACTTTGATGGTCGAGCTCCATTCCAACTTTACCGTCGATGGAGAGAGAGAAGCCGTCGACGGCGTGTATCCAACATTCCATCAAGAGCATGAGACGATCGAGCTCACCGAGGGCCTCAGTGACTGGTCCGAGGTCGGTTTCTACATCTTTACCAGCGAGCAAGATGGCCACGGCGTGCAATGGGTGGGGGATCACATTCGCCCGCGCATTCGCGTCCCGGATTCCTGGGGATGGCCGGTGGGCGTGAGTCTCTCGACCGAGATTGGCTTCCAGCGCTCCGCATACTCTACCGATACGTGGACTTGGGAGATACGTCCAATCATCGACAAGAGCATCGGCCGCTGGTATTTCGCCGTCAATCCCGCGCTCGAACGTACTTTGCACGGCCCGGATGTCAATCAGGGTCTGGGCTTTGCGCCCAGCGCGAAGATCAGCTACGACTTCACTCCGGTTGTGAGCGGTGGTCTTGAGTGGTATGCCGACTACGGAGCAATTGGCAATATTTCTCCGGTGCACAACCAGCAGCAACAGATATTTGTCGTCGCTGACCTCAACGTGTCGCCCCTCTGGGAAATCAACATTGGCGTTGGCATTGGTGCCACCGCGGCCACTGACCACCTAATCGTGAAGGCCATCCTCGGCCGTCGATTCGACTGGGGCCGACACTCGCCGATCGACTAGATGTGCATCGCCATGTCCCGACACTTGTGTTATCGAGCGCCCGCGCGCCGCAGCGCATCGGCGATGGCGGGCTGATCGCCTTCGAGAGCGGCCTGCAGAGGTGTCGTCCCGTTCGCATCCGCGGCGTTGGGATCGGCGCCGGCCGACAGCAACACCTTCACGGCCTCGGTCCGGCCGTGCAGCGTCGCCAACATCAACGCCGTGCGGCCGCTGTCATCGCGCGCATCGATGGCCGCCTGCTTGCCCAGCAAAGATTGCAGCGCCGGGACATTGCCCAGCTCAGCGGCCTGGCGCAATTGCGCGGCCGTGGCCTTCAGGCCTGCCGTCGCCGCGACGGATGCGGCTTGCGGCGGCGAATAGGATAAGGCGGCAGCGCCGGACGCGACGCTTCGCGCATTTCGAGCCGCGGGCTGAGCGCTGTCCTGCGCGCTCGGCGCGCTCGACGCGCTCGACGTGCTCGGCGTGTTCGGCGTGTTCGGCGTACTCGCCGTGCTCGGCACACTCTGCGCGGTAGGCGCGCTGGGCGCGCCGGCTACGCTCGGCTCGCGAGTCGCGTTCTGCGCGGCCTGCCTGCTGCGCCCCTGTGCGGGCATTCTTTTCGCCGCGCTTACCACCACTTCTTCTGTCGCGTCATCGGCAGCCGGCGCCTCCTTGCGGGCGGCAGAGCGAGTTTCGGGGGTCACCGCCTGTGGTCGAACAGCTTCGGCCGATGACGATGCCGGCCCGGGCGTCGGCGCAGGAGGCGTCGTCGCCGGTACCGTTGACGATGTAGGGTTGATCGGTGCGAGCGGCGCTAAATATTGCGGAATGACCAGGAATCCCGCGATAGCCGCGGCGGCGAGGGTGCCAAGGGCCGCCGGCCTCCACCATGATGGCCGCTTCGCGCGCGTCCGAGTGCCGCGCCGAGCAGAGTCCTTCCCGGCCGCGCGATTCACGGCCAGCTGCGCGGCATGCTCGAGCACCGCGCGCCGTACCGACTCGCTCGGCCGGCTGGCGTCGCGAGCCGACGCGCGCCGATACAGAGCGTCGACTTCGTCGGACTCTTCCGGACTCGGCGGCAGTTCGCTCACGCGTACTCCTTGAGCAACTCGCGCAGCTTCGCGCGCGCGTATCGTAGGCGGCTCTTGGTGGTCTCGAAGCTGCTCTGGGTAATCGATGCAATCTCCTCGACGCTGAGATCACCCTCGATTTGCAGCAGGAAGGCTTCGCGCTGTTCGGCGGGCAGCCCATCGAAGGCGCGAATGAGTGCCCCCGCCTCATCTCGCGCCACGGCCATCGCGAACGGGCCGGCGCTCGGCTCCGAGACGAGTTGCTCGACCACCGGTTCAGCCTCGAACCCTAGGACATCGAGGCTCGTGTTCCGCCGACTCGTTCGGATCGAGTCGATCATGCGGTGGTGCGCAATCGTGAACAGCCAGGTCGTGAATTTCGCCGTCGGCGTATAGCGCGCGGCATCCCGGGCAACGGCAAACCAAACCTCCTGCATCAACTCGTCCGCCGTCGCCCGGTTCCTCACATTGCGTTCCAGGTAGCGCCACACGCGCATTTCATGCCGACGATACAGCGACTCGAAGGCCGCGGCGTCGCCCCGGCCGTAACGCGCCATCAACTCCTCGTCACTCTCGCCGGTGACCGTCATTCATTGCATTATGGCAGTTCCGCGTCGCTTCATCCCGGCGGGTCCGGCACGTACTGCTGCTCCGGGGATGCCGGAAAAGGATTGGCCCACGGCGCCGCGGGCCGCGGCCGTTTGACGATACCCATGGCGAGCAGGTTGTCGAAGCTGTCATAGCGAATCCGAATGACCTCGTTCGGATGGTCCTGCATTCTCAAGAATTCCGTGTGATTGACATATGAATACTCGCGCTCCCCATGGCCCGTGCCGAGTTTGGCCGCGGGCGCGGCCATTCTTGCCGACGATCGTGGCGCCGCCGTTGCCGGTGCCGGTGCCGGCGGCGATGTCGGCGCCGGTGCCTCGGGCGACACCCTGGCGTCGGCGGATTCTCCGAGGTTGGCCGCTCTCGGCGCCGATTGTGCTTGCTCCGACGGGTAGCCGATCGCCGGCGGCACATTGGCCTCTGGCGGTTGACGCTCGCGGAACAGCGCCACGCCGATGACCCCGACGTTCGCCGGCCGTCCCGTGCGCTCGGCGTAGGAATTGGGGGAGGCGGTAAACGTGAACGCGGCGACCTCCCGGTCGGTTTTCCGCCAACCCGTAATCTCATAGCGTTCGCTGGGGCCGAACACATAACCGGTCTGATCCCAGGCGGCAGTCGCTCCCGAGACGACGTTGACCCCATCGACCGACGTCACTGCCAGCAAGCGTTCGCCCAATCGATTGCGGATTTCGATGGAATAGCGGGCACCCGGTCTCCCGGCCACCCAGTACTCGCCGCGATAGTAGTAAGGGCTCAGTACCGCCCCGCTATCCCGGTCGATGATGGCGACCTCGGCCATGCCGCCCACGACGTGCGCTTGGGCCATCGTTGCAATGCTCAGAAGGACAAAGAATTGAAATATGCGGCTCATATCGGCTCCAGTTGAAGGCTCTCGGAAACTGAAGCGAAGCAGGTGCGGGAAAGGGGTTAGCGAGGTCCGGCGGCGGCACAAGTTAACATATTCAAGGTGCGTTTTTGTCGGTCGTGGACCGGTAGGATCATTCCTCGCCTGCCGCGGGTCTGCCGACCGGCAGACGCAGCGTAAAGCAAGTACCCATACCCTGTGTGCTTTCAACGTTCATGCGACCGGAATGTTTGGCAACAACAATGGCGCGCGCAATCGCGAGCCCCCGGCCGCTGCCGCGCACCGCTTCCGTGGTGGTGAAGTATGGATCGTAAATCCTCTCAATGATTTCCTGAGGAATGCCGCGGCCGTTGTCTTCGAATTGCACTTGAACCCAGTCATCCACGAGTGCGGTTCGGATGATGATCCTGCCGCTGTCGGCGTCTCGACCGACGTCCGCGAGCGCGTGCGCGGCATTCACGATCAGGTTCAAGAACACCTGTCTGAGCTCGCCGACGTTGCACACGATCTCCGGTAATTCTCCAAGATTCAACTGCACCGTCGCCACAGATTTGTATTCATGGCGCGCGATGAGAAGCGTCGTCTCGATCGCTCGATTGAGATCGGCCGGTGCTTTCTCAGTTGCGTCCGGATGGGCGAACTCCTGCATCGCGCGGACGATGGTCGCCACTTGCCGGCTACCCTCAACCATCCTCTCAATCACGCTCGGTACTTCAGCCAGAAGGAGCCGCAAATCAGCGGCCCGATTCCCATCCGCCGGCTGCCCGTCGCCCGGAAGTGCCGCGACTATCTCGTTGAATGCAGATCCGAGAAAATGCGCGCTGTCGCGGATGTACTGAACGGGGGCATTGATATCATCCGCAATCCCGGCGGCCAGCCCACCCACTGCTTCCAGTTTCTGTGCCAAACCAAGTTCAATTTCAGCCTCCTGACGAAGGCGTGTTTGCTTGTGCAGCTGGGCAATGGCCGCTGTCAGACTCTCGGTTCGAATTCGAAGAGTCTCTTCGAGAGCGGCCAGTCGGTCACGCAACTCTTGATCGCCGCGCGAATCCTCGGATGCAGGCTTCCGCAGCGCACACGTAATGTCGCGTTCCGTCTTCACTTGCCGGACGACGCACTGCAGACCAGCGTTGGCCAGATGCTGCTCGATGATCTCCGCATCCGCTGCCCCATGTTCGACAGCAATGATATGAAATTGGGCGCTCATACGATGCGATCGACCGCCAATATGCGGATCAGGCGGGCCGCCACGGCCCGCCCGCGCTTGCGCATCGACGGTGCACCACCGCCTCGCCTGCTTCATCCCCACCCGACTCTCGTGTCTCCCCAACGGACCCGCTCGCTACGCGACGGTCAGGAGAAGGCAGCATGGAAGTATGGTTACGCCCGCTCTATGCAATTTCGTCATGAGGCATATTGTCGATGGCCGTGCGCCCGGAGGCTCGGAGCCTCTTGCGCCGATTTATATCGCCCTGCTGTTTATTCGGCGGCTTCGCCGCAGCGCATCAAGTTTGCACTGGCGCTCACCCAAGTAGGCGCATGCAGGGGAGAAGCCGGATTGACTTTCGGGCAGTTCAGAGATATCTGAAGCTTGACAGGTTGGCGTGACGGTCGCAGTGACGATGGCGAAGGGCTTCGCCGGAGGCGAGCGATGGAAACCGACCCGATTGAGCAGGATGGCGGTCAGGACGCTGAATCGGCGCGCAGCGCGAGCGGCGCCACTTCCGTCGTCGCGGATCTGGTGGTTGACCGCGGAAGGTGGGCTGACTGCGCTTTCGACGAGGTCGCAGCATCCTGGCACCGCAGCGCCAATCATCACATCGATCCCGCGAGCATGATCGCACCGCACGTCCTGACCACGGCTGAGCTGCGGGAGTCCCGCGAGCCGATCGAACCGATGGTCAGGGCGGTTCAGTCCGAGCTTGATCGGCTCTATGGCGTTGTCCGCCGTGCCGGCTATGTCGTGCTGTTCTGCGACACGAACGGCGTGGCCATAGATTATCGGGGGGACGAAGCCCGATCCGCCCAGTACCGCCACTGGGGGGTATGGCTCGGCGGCAGCTGGTCGGAAGCCATGGAGGGAACCAACGGCATCGGTACCTGCATCGCCGAGCAACGGCCTATCACCGTCCATCAGACGCAACACTTCCGAGCGCGGCACGGCTCGCTGAGTTGCTCCGGCGCACCGGTATTCGGCGCCGACGCCCGGCTCACGGCGGTCCTCGACATCTCCTCGATCGATTCAGATCTGTCTTCACAATCGCACGGGTTGACACTCCCCGTCGTTGCCGCGGCGGCGCGCATACTGGAGGAGCGGCTGTTTCGCGAGGCCTACGCGCGGTCATGGATCGTCGCCCTCGCGCCGACGGGTGACCAAGCCGCGCCTCTGTTCGCTGTCGACCGGGATTATCGTGTCGTCGGCGCGGATACTCGGGCCCGTGCTGAATTCAGCCTGAAACAGGAGCGTCTCGTTCGCGGACTGAGCCTCTGGGACTTGTTTATAGCCAACCCGTCGCTGTTTCGGCGCCAGGGAGTTTGCGCCGACAGCGTCGTCTGGCTGCGGGGCAGGGACGGCGGCACGCCGCGGTGTGCGCTCGTGTCGACGCCCGTGCGGTCGATGCGCTCGCACATCAGTGCCTATGACGCCGAATTCCTGATGCGGCCACGGGGCACTTTACTGACCCAGCTGGAGAGACACTTTGCGGTTCAGCCTCCCCGAGGCGGTCTGTCTGCCGGCGCGCTTCGCCGAGTTTGTGAATTCGTCGAATCCCACCTCGAAGATGACATCAACCTCGAGGCTCTGGCGGCCGAGGCCCGCCTCTCCGTCTACCACTTTGCGAGGGGCTTCAAGTTGAGCACGGGCGTCTCACCGCACCGCTACGTGCTGGAGCAGCGCGTCAAGCGAGCACGCCAATTGCTGGTGCAAACCGATCTGCCGCTGTCGGCCATCGCCAGTGCGGTCGGTTTCTTCGACCAAGGGCATTTCTCGCGGCAGTTTCGCAGCTTGGTCGGTACCACGCCGAGCGGCTTCCGAAGAACGAATCGCCGCTAAGAGGCGGTCTCGATGGCGTGCCGAAGGTTCTAGTTTTCCGAACGCTTGGGCCAGGAGACTCGAAGGCGTGTGCCGCGAGGCGTTACGCGCACAATCTCGAACGTTCCATGCAGGCGCGCTGCCCGATGACGCATGCTGCGCAGTCCCAGACTCTGGCGCCTCGTGAAGTCGCTGGGCAACCCGACACCGTCATCGATGATCTCGAGCTGCCAATCGTCGCCCGTATCTTTTAGCCGCACCATGATGGAGCGGGCGCGGCCGTGGCGAATGGCATTGCGCATCGCCTCCCGCGCGAGCTTCGCAAGCTCGCTCACGACGATCCCGCTGAGCGGTTGGCTCGACAGAGCGGTTGCATCAACCTCGATCGTCACCCCGTGCGAGGCTTCGAGCCGTGACGCGTGCACCTCGAGAGCGCCTTGAAGGTCACTCGACTCCCGCTCGGTGCCGCCCGCTCGGTCCTGGGCCAGTGCCCGGGCCGTCTGTATGGCCTCTCGGAGCAGTGTTGCGATGTGTTCGAGCTCCCGCGCGACCCTTCGATCGAGCTGCACGACCGGACCGATGAGCGCCTCGATAAGGAACGAAACACCGGTGAGCTGCTGGCAGACGCCGTCGTGCAATTCGTAGGCCAGGTGCTCCCGCTCGCGAGCGACCGCATCGGACGGTGCGAGCCGCGATTCAGACTCGACGTTGGCCTTTTTCGCAGCGCGGCGGGTCCTCGCGTCAGTTGAATGATCCGTAAGCGCGAGCGGCGGCATGATCGCGCCTCCCGAGGCGGCCATCAGAGACAGGAACTCATCGGCAGGCATAGGTTTAGCAGCGATGAAACCCTGGAACTGTTGACAGCCAAGGCGCAGCAGCTCGCGCAGTTCCCCCTGAGTCTCCACCCCCTCGGCGATTGCGACCATTTTGAGGGAGCGCGCCAGCGACAGGATCGTTGAAACGACGGCGAGGTTCCTGGGGTTGGCGTCAAGCTTCGTAATGAACGACCGATCGATCTTGAGGTACTCCACGGAGAGTTGCGTCAAGCGGCTCAGCGAGGAATAGCCGGTTCCGAAGTCATCGATCGCAACTCTGATGCCGGCCGCGGCGAGGCGATCTAGCGCGCTCGCCACTTCCGCCAGACCGATCATCAGCCCACTCTCCGTGATTTCCACATCGATTCGCCTATCGACGGCAACGACGGGTGCAATTGCGCTCAGCAGCCAGTCGACGAACTCGCTGCGCTCGAGCTGCAGGGGGGAAACATTGACGGCGATGGGTATCGACGGCAGCCCGCGCGCGTGCCAATCGAGGGTGTCGGCGACCGCCTGCTCGATGACCCAACGGCAAACATCGACTATGAGTCCCGACTCCTCCAACACCGGGATGACTCCGGCCGGCGAGTGCAGCATCCCGTTCGAGTCCTTCCAGCGGAACAGTGCCTCGACCCCCGCGATCCGGCCCGAGTCAAGAAATAGTTTCGGTTGGTAATGGAGCACAAGCTCCCTGCGTTCAACCGCATTCCGCAATTGTTGCTCCAGGGTCATTCGCTGGTGCAACACCGCGTTCATCCCCTCCGCGTACTTCACGTATCTCTCGCCGTTTGTTTTGGCGCTCTTGACGGCCACTTCTGCCCGCTGCAGCAGCGCGTCTGCCGTTACCCCGTCGGCCGGATATTGAGCGGCGCCGATCCGGAGCGATATGCGAATCTGCTGGCCATCGACAACCAGCGGCAGCGCGAACAATCGCCTCATGTCCACATCGATTTGAGCGATCGACGCATTGCTGGCCCGTGCACCGCTCGTTACTAGACTGAAGCTGCCGTTTCCAAGGTACGCAAGGTGGGTGGGGTCGGCGATCAAGGTCTTGAGCCGCTCTGCAACGAGCTGCGTGACTAGGTCGCCGGCGTGGCGGCCGTACCGATCATTGATCGCACCGAGCCGTTCGACATCGAGCACGATCACGACGAGCTCGCGCGCATCGTCGGGCTCGGAGCCGCTCAAGGTGCGCGCGATTCGCTCGCAGAACAGTTCGCGACGTGCCAGGCCGGTCATCGGATCGAAATATGCCAGGTATTCCGCGGCATCCTCTTTCTCGATGTACTGAAGGGCGAAGGACAGGCTGCCGGCCACCTGGCGCAGCAGAGACACTTCGTCCTCATCAAAGGCATTCGGCTCCGACGAACCCAGGCCGAGAACTCCGATGACCGTACCATCCACCGACAGCGGCCAGCTCGAGAAGGCGCGCAACCCCTGCGCGAGCAAGTCCTCGCGAGCGTAGACGGTCCTAGAGGGGTCGGCCAAGTCATTGCAGATGACCGGGCGCCCGGTCACCAAGGCCTCTTCAGTGAGACTCGAGAATGTCGTGGCACCCGCGCGCAGCGTCACGGAGAACTCCTCCAACCAGTCGATGCGAACGCCGGCCGAAGCGACGCTTCGCGCCGTCGCCGTACCGGCGTCGACCAGCAATACGGCAGCCGTCGCGTAACCTCCTTGAGCCGCGGCGATTCGACACACCTCTTGCAGCAGCTCCGGACGGTCGCGAATGCGCAGCACCGCCGCGTTGATGCTGCTCAGCATCATTTGAATCCGGCTCAATCGCTCGATACGCGCCGCCTGGAGCTTCCGGTCGGTGACGTCACGATCCGTTCCACGAAAACCGGTGATGAGTCCGTGGTCATCGATGAGCGCATGGGCATGCCGCTCGAGCCAGCGGTAACTGCCGTCGCGATGCCCGATCCTCACTGTGGCGCTCGTCAGACGTTGCTCTTTCGCATCCGGCAAGCGCAGCGCGCCTTCGATCTCCGCACGATCGTCCTGATGCACGTGCGTCAAATAGTGAGTGCCCAAGATCTCCGCGTCGGTCCATCCGAGGATTGTCCGTGCGATCGGGCTCGAGAAGACGTACCGTCCGTCTACATCGAGCTCCCAGATCCAATCCTGCGACGCCTCCACGAGATCGCGAAAATGCCGTTCAGTCTGCCGCGCGATTCGTCGCTCGTCGCGATCTTTGAGTGCGCGGGCGACGGCGGGTGCCAGGCGCGCCAGGTTGCTCTTCGGGACGTAGTCCGTCGCTCCTGACTTCAATGCCTCGATGGCCCGTTCCTCACCGATCGCTCCCGACACGAAAATGAACGGGATATCCGGCGCCTGCGCGGTGGCAATCTCGAGCGCCGCCAAGCCGTCGAACTGCGGTAACTGGAAGTCGCAGAGAATGAGGTCGGGACCGCTCTCGAGACCGCGTCGAAAATCATGCGCGGTCTCGACACGCTCGACGGTGTACGTCAAGCCCGTGCGCTCTAGCGCTCGCTCGGTCAGCGTCAAATCCGACGCGACGTCCTCGACGGCCAGGATGCGGATCAGGCGGGCGGCCACGGCCCACCCGCTCTGGCGCATCGACGGTGCATTACCGTCTCGCCTGCATCACCCCCACCCGACTCTCGTGCCTCCCCGACGGACCCGCTCACTACGAGAGGGTCATGGTGAGGCAACATGGATGTTGGGTTGTACTCCGATTCGGTAGTCGCTCGCAGGCATAGTGCCGGAAGGTCGAATTGCGGCCCACGCGACGACGAGGCAACGCATCCGGCACGCTCTGTCCAATTTCCTCATGCGGCACATTGTCGATGGCCGTGCGCTCGGAGGCTCGGAGCCCCTTGCGCCGATTTATATCGCCCTGCTGTTTAGTGGGCACATGTGCGCCCGGCTTGTCGTCGCGAGGCCCAGAGGTTGACATATTCAAGGGGTTCACGAGCGGTCTCCCGCAGGACTGCCGACCGGCAGATATAGCGTGAAGCAAGTGCCGTTCCCCGGCGCGCTTTCAACGCTCATGCGGCCGGAATGCCCGGCCACAACAATGGCGCGTGCGATCGCGAGCCCCCGGCCGCTGCCACGCAACGCTTCCGTGGTGGTGAAGTATGGATCGTAAATCCTCTCGATGATTTCCTGCGGAATGCCGCGGCCGTTGTCTTCGAATTGCACTTGAACCCAGTCATCCACGAGCGCGGTACGGATGGTGATCCTGCCGCTCTTGGCATCTCGACCGGCGTCCGCGAGCGCGTGCGCCGCATTCACGATCAGGTTCAAGAACACCTGCCTGAGCTCGCCGACGTTGCAAACGATCTCCGGTAATTCTCCAAGATTCAACTGCACCGTCGCGACAGATTTGTATTCATGGCGTGCGATGAGAAGCGTTGTCTCGATCGCTCGGTTGAGGTTGGCGGGCGCTTTCTCGGTTGCGTCCGGATGGGCGAACTCCTGCATCGCGCGGACGATCGCCGCCACCCGCCGGCTACGCTCAACTATCCTCTCAATCCCTCTCCGCAAACCGGCGGCCCGATTCCCTGTTGTCGAGGCTATCTCGTTGAATGCCGATCCAAGAAAATGCGCGCTGTCGCTGATGTACCGAATGGAGATATTGATCTCATCCGCAATCCCAGCGGCCAGCCCACCCACCGCCTCCAGTTTCCGCGCCAATCCAAGTTCAATTTCAGCCTCCTGACGAAGGCGTGTTTGCTTGTGCAATTGGGCAATGGCCTCAGTTAGGCTCTCGGTTCGAATTCGAAGAGTCTCTTCGAGAGCGGCCAGTCGGTCACGCAACTCTTGATCGTCGCGCGAACCCTCGCCGCGCGAATCCTCGGATGCAGGCTTCGGCAGCGCACAGGTAAAGTCGCGCTCGGTCCTTACCTGCCGGACGAGGCACTGCAGACCTGCGTTGGCCAGATACCGCTCGATGAGCTCGGCATCCGCCGCGCCCTCTTCAACTGCAACAATATGCAATCGGGTTCTCATGCGGAAACGATAGCGGGGATCGAAAGCAATGTCTGTCACGAAAATCGTACGGCGAAGGCTCGTCCGCTGTAGTGATTTCCGTACGCTCCGACGCTACACGCTTGGGATGCCGTGCTGCATTGCGAAGCGCACGAGACCGGGAAGATCCCGAATGCCGAGCTTCAGCATGATGCGGCTGCGATAAGTGTCGACGCTCGCCGCTGCTATGCCCAGTTTAGCGGCGATTTCCTTGCTTGTGCGGCCGGCAATGACGCCGGTCAGCACTTCGCGCTCGCGGCGGCTCAGCGGCGCCAGCGGATCGTTCTTGGCCTCTGTCATGCTCTGTACGTGGGTGAGCACGAAGTGCGGCTCGCCCGACGAGTCGGACCGCAGCAGCGATCGTTCGCGTGTCCACACGATCGTGCCGCTCTTGCTGCGATAACGCCGATTGCTCAGGATTTCTCGTCGGCCGTGCGACAACAACTCACGCACCAGCGCAGCCGCGCTGCCTTCCTCGGTGATGCTCGAAATGCTCCTACCGTGCAATTCGGCTACGGTATAGCCGAGCGTGTCGGCGAGTGCGTGGTTCACTCTTCGGATGTGGCCCGACAGATCCGTGATCAGCATGCCACCCGGCGCGGCCTCGAACACTATCCGCAGAACATCATCGTCGCGCTTGTCATCGATGGCGATCCGGGCGATCTGAGTAGCCATCTCTATCACCTGGATATTCTCGTGCGTGGGGAGGCGCGGCGCGGCGTAATACATTGCGAAGGTGCCGAGAACAGCGCCGCAGTCCGAGAGAATCGGCGTCGACCACACCGCCCGAAGGCCATTGCGCGCCGCTATGGCTGCGCAGTTCTTCCATAGCGGGTCGGCGGCCGTGTCTTCAGTGTAGACCGGTCGGCGCAGATACGCCGCAGTGGCGCAGGCTCCTACATTCGGTGCGATCACCAAGTACGGCGCCATACCGAGCTTGTAATCCTCGGGAATGTTCGGAGCCGCCGCGAAGTGCAGGCGCTGTTGCCCCGCATCCGCGAGCAGCACCGCGCAGAGCATCCCGTTCGACTGCTCTTCGATCAGGCGGACGAGCGTCTCGAGGATCTCCTCCAATGGTGCGCAGCGCGCGATGCGTTCCAGCACGCGACGCTGGCTATCGAGCAGGGCGGCGCGAAGGCGTACGCTTGCGTGATTTCTCCACGATTTGGTAATTCCGAATTTCATGGCCTAACTTCTGGATCTGTCCAACGCCCGAATCCAGTACTTGGGGCCTAGGCTAGGCGCTTGCAATTGCCGCTCGGTTTCGGTGGTCGCGGCCCGTGTTACAAGTGAAATTCACTAGCGCACAGTCATCGGCGCCGACGGATCGGCAGCCTCCAGCCCCACGGTCGCGGTGACACCGTCGGCCTTGCGCAGCACCTCGCGGGCATAGTCCCAGTTGATGGCCACCGTGGTCTCCCCCACCGCGCGGTGCAGCAGATCGGAGAACTGATCGACGTCGGGTTCAAAGCTCTGACCCTGCGCATTGACGGGTGGGTGTGCCTCGAGCATCAACTCACCGTCGATCCAAGCCACTTTCACCGGATCGTTGTTGAGGCGCACCGCGGTGCCCACGGGAAGTTGCGGAAACAGCTCGGCCACATCCTCCGGGTACATGCGAATGCAGCCGTGCGTGATGGCCAAACCGACGGCCGTGGGATTGTTCGTGCCGTGGATTTCGTACGTGCCGTTGCCGAACCCGAGCCGTATCTTGAAGTCCCCCAATGGATTGTCGGGTCCGGGACCCACGACTGCCGGCAGTGGATCACCCTCATCGGCGTGTTCTTTGCGGATCGAGGCCGGCGGATACCACGCAGGATGTTCGACTTTGGCGATGACATGGGTTTGCCCCAGCGGCGTGGTGCGGCCCAGCTTGCCGATGCTCACCGGGTAGGTGATGACCACCCGCTTGCCGTTCTGTGTCGCCTTGGGGAAAAAATACATCCGATGCTCGGGTAGGTTGACGATCACTCCCTGGCGAGGCCCCGGAGGCAAAATGCGCCGGCCCGGCAGCACGATCTGCGTGCCCTCGCCGGGCAACCACATATCGACGCCGGGGTTGGCGCGGATGATTTCGTCGTATCCCAGGCTGTACTTGCGCGCGATGTCGAGCAGCGTGTCCGAGTAGTGGGTTTTGATCGTGATATCGGCGCCGATGACGGCGGAGCCGTCGGCAGGCAACTCGTAGACAGTTGCGCCGGCGGCCGAGCACCACAATGAACACGCGATTCCCAGAGTCACCGGCCGCCACGACGTCACCAGCCGCCAATTCAATTCATCACCGTTTTCTTGGACTCGGGCGGCTCGCCTTCCAAAAGATACGCATCGAGGACCTTGCGCGCGATCGGCGCCGCCGCCGCAGCCCCGAAGCCGCCGTTTTCCACCAGTACCGAAATTGCAATTTTCGGATCATCGGCCGGCGCGAACGCGATGAACCATGCGTGATCGCGCTTTCTTTCGTCCACGATTTTTGCGCGTGTATTCTCAGTCTGCTTGATGGTAAAGACCTGCGCCGTTCCCGTCTTACCGGCAATCTTGTACTTGGCGCCGAGGCCCGCAAGGTAGGCGGTGCCGCCCGCGGAGGTCGCCCCCAGCATTCCATCGTAGACAACAGCCCATTGATCGGAATCGGCGACATTGATCGGAGCCGTCAGCGTGGGTTGTCGAGGCACTATGACGGTTGAACCCGCGGCGCGGGTCGCCGTGACCAGCCGCGGCGTGGCGACCAATTGTCCCTTTTCGGCAAGTTCAGCGGCGAAGTGCGCTTGTTGAAGCGGGGTGACCGTGATCGGTCCCTGGCCTATCCCCATGCTGATGGTCTCGCCCGGAAACCACACCTGGTCCGCGGTCCGCTTGAAGTTGTGTCGTTTCCATTCCGGAGATGCATAGAGTCCGGGCTTTTCACCCGGAATGTCGATGTCCGTCAATTCACCGTAGCCGAATTTCTTCATGAATTCGTCCATGCGCCCTATGCCCATGCGCTCGGCGACCCTATAGAAATAAACATCGCAAGACTCGGCGATGGCCTGACGCATGTTCAAAGATCCGTGTTTTTTATCGTCGCGGTACTTGTTGCTGCTGCCGCGCAGAGTAAAGAACCCAGGACAGTACTCGGTCTGCAGCGGCGTCATAATCCCGTACACCTGCGCGGCCAGCGCATACAGCGGCTTGACCGTCGATCCAGGCGGGTAGGCGCCGCGCAGCGCACGATTCAGCAGCGGCTTGTCGATGTTGTTTTGCAGGGCGCTGTATTGAGCGACCGACAGGCCGCGAACGAAATCATTGGGATCGAATCCCGGAGTGCTCGCCAGCGCGATGACATCGCCCGTGCGCGGATCGAGGGCCACGATCGATCCGCGCTTACCGGCCAATGCCTCCTCGGCGACTTTCTGCACACGTATATCCAGGCCCAGGATCAGATCCTCACCGGCCACGGGCGGCCGAGAACCGAGTTGCGGAGCGTACTCTCCCTGTTTCTCGACAGGCCTGCCCGCGGCGTTCACCAGAATCTCCTTGAATCCCGGCTTACCGTGAAGTTGTTTCTCATAGGCGGCTTCCACGCCGAGCTTTCCGATGAGGCTGGTGCCCGCATATTCGGCACTGTCGATCTGTTTCATATCCTGTTCGTTGATGGCGCTGACATACCCGATGGCGTGAACCGCTATGTCACGCAGCGGATAGTGGCGCGCGAGGCGCGGCCGGATATCGACACCCGAGAATTGGAAACGATGGACCGCGAACAATGCCATCTCTTCATCGTTCAATTGCAGCTTGATCGGCACACTCTCGTACACCTTGTGCAGGAGGATGGTGCGCTTGATCGAGGGGATCTCTTCTTTGCGAAGCAGTCCGATGGCGCCCAACTGGGTCAGCGCGACATCCAGGGCTTGGACATCGCCCACCTGTTCGCGCACCAGCTCGATTTGAAAGGCCGGCATATTGTCCGCCAGGACGACGCCGTGCCGGTCCAGAATCAATCCCCGGCTCGGGGGTATCGGCTCCGTCCGAATACGATTGCCTTGAGAGAGTTCTGCATAGTAATCGTGTCTCATGACCTGCAGGTAAAAGAGACGGCCCGCCTCGGCGAGCAACAACACGCCGGCGATCACCGCCGCGACAATGCCTCGAACGATGAATAGCTGCTTCTCAGCCCAGATGTTTTTTATGCGAGTTTGGCGACGGGATACCACAGGCCGGATTCTACGCCCACAATCAGGGTGCTACGGGTGGGATGTCACAGTGCTACGGGTGGGATGCCATGCCGCCGACGGCGATGGGCGCAGCCTTTTTGTGCACCGTGACCGAGGTCGTGACCGTGGCCGGGGCGGACTTGATGATGTCGATCGGAGGCGCGGCCCCGGTGCCTGCCTCCATGACCGGAGTGCCGGTGCGGAATTGACCGACCAACGCCGCCTCGCAGATGTGATGCAGCGTCTGCATCTGCTGTTGCAGTTCATCGCCGCTGAGCTGCGCCCTGGCCTCATCGAAGGCGGCCTTGGCGCCGGCTTGCTGCGTCTGAAATTCCGGCGAAGCTTCGAGCTGCGACACCGACTTGGCCTGCGAGGTTCGCCAGAGCGAATAGTCCGCCGCCACTTGGGCAGTGTAACCGGGCAACGCCACATCGCACAGTGCCTTGTAGTGCAGCGCCATGGCCACGTCCAACACGTCCTCCGGTTCCAACTGCGCCGCCGAAACCGGTTTCGCTTGATCGATCGAAGCCCTCAACGCGACGTACTCGCGGGACTGCCGCCGCGGCGTGACCCCGTCCGCGTTCTTGATGTCGGGATCGGCCCCATGGCGCAGCAACAATTGCGCCAGCTCGACCTTGTTCTTCGGTGCGAACACCGTTTGAATCAAGGGCAGGTCTCCGCGCTTCGGTACGAGATTGACGTTCGCTCCGTATTCGATCAGCAACTGCGTGCCTTGCACGTCGCCGGCAAGAATCGACGCGCCCAGGGCGGTCTGTGACGTGGCTCCCTCGCGCGTCCATTCCGCATTCACATCGGCGCCGTGACTCTTGAGATAGCCCAGAATCTCCCGATTGCCCTGACTCGCCGCCACGAACATGGGGCTGTAGGCGGCGCCTTCCGGTACGCGCAGATTGATCCGGGTCCAGGCATTCGGGTCGGCGCCGTGCGCGAGCAAGTACTTCACGGCCGCGAGCTGATTCCCCTGCACCGCCGCCACGAGCGCGTAGGCCTGGTTGGGCTCCGCTCCCAGGTCCAGTTGGTGCTGCATTTCCGCGAGGTCGCCGGCTTGCGAAGCCTTGCGCAGCGCGGTGTCCACGTTTCTTTCGGCCACCGCCATGCACGGCGCGAGCAACGCCGACACTAGGGCCAGGGCGGCCAGAGTTTTTCGGCAGCTCGATGTCCCGCTTTCCATGCTCGATCCTTGCGGTGGCGCCGGGCGAGCCCCCGACAGCCTTTGATTATTGTCGACGCGACGGCCGGGAAACCGGAATTCGGTCACAGTAGGAGGGTCTTCGCGATCAGCGCGGCTTCAGTACCGCCTCGAGGAGCGCGAGCAGCGTCCGCCAGTGCCGCTCGGCCGCCGCCGCGTCGAACACCGGCGTATCGCGGAATACCCAGCCATGCTTGGCCGGATAGGTTTCGATGACGTGGTCGACCCCGGCCGCGGTCAGGGCGCGTTCCAGCCGTTCCTTCATCTCGTCGGGAAACGTCTGATCGTCGCTCGCGCCCGCGATGTATACGCGCGATTTGATCTTCGGCGCCAGAAGGTGCGGGCTGTCCGGCGCGTCGGTCGCGAGCCGGCCGCCGTGATACGAGGCCGTGGCGGCGATGCGGTCCGGATACGTGCCCGCGGCCGTGAGCGACATCAAGCCTCCCATGCAGTAACCGGTGGTGCCGATGCGGCCGGGCTTGACGTCGGCCTCGCCGGCGAGATAGCCGAGGAACGCGCTGGTGTCGGACATGATGTTGGCGGGCGTCGCATGCGCGAAGAACTTCTCCATGAGAATTTTTCGCTTCTCGGGGTCGGTGAACACGGTGTGCGGATCCATCGGCTCATACGGCCCGGATCGGTAAAAAAGGTCCGGCAGCAGCACGAAGTAGCCGTGCATCGCGAGCCTCTCGCCGAGTTCCAGCATGGCGGGACGTATCCCGAGCCCGTCCATGAAGACCAGCACGGCAGGCCACGGCCCGTCCCCCGCCGGCCGATACACATAGCTCGGGCAGCTTCCCGACGCGGTCTTGATCTCGATTGTGGTTTTCATCAGGCGTGCTCGTCTTCAGTGAGATTGAGTTCGGCGCGCAATTGCTCGCGCAACAGGAATTTCTGGACCTTGCCGCTGATCGTCAGCGGGAAGCCGTCGACGAAGCGGACATAGTGGGGCACCTTGAAGTGCGCAATCCGGCCGCGGCAAAAATCGCGGATGTCTTCCTCGGTGGCGGTCATACCGGCCCTCAAGCAAACGCAGGCGCAGACCACTTCACCGTACTTGGGGTCGGGGACGCCGACCACCGCGACATCCGACACCGCCGGGTGGCGATAAAGAAATTCCTCGATCTCACGGGGTGAGATATTCTCGCCGGCGCGAATGATCATATCCTTCACGCGGCCCACGATGTTGCAGTAGCCGTCGGCGTCGATGACGGCCAAGTCGCCCGTGTGCATCCAGCCGCCGGCATCGATTGCCTCCCGGGTACGTTCGGCTTCGCCCCAATAGCCGCGCATGACGCTGTAGCCGCGGGTCAGCAGCTCGCCGGGCATGCCCCGCGGCACCACGTGTCCGGCCCCGTCGATGATCTTCACCTGCACATGCGGATGCACCCGCCCCACCGTGCCGACGCGCCGCTCGAGGGGGTCGTCCGGCTGCGTTTGGAAACTCACGGGACTGGTCTCCGTCATTCCATAGCAGATCGTGAGTTCCGGCATGTGCATCTCGGCCACGACCCGGCGCATCACGGTGATCGGACACGGCGATCCGGCCATGATGCCGGTGCGCAGCGACGATAAATCGAACTCGGCGAATCGGGGATGATCCAATTCCGCGATGAACATGGTCGGTACACCGTACAGCGCGGTGCAGCGCTCTTGCGCCACCGTCTGCAGCACCGACAGCGGCTCGAACCCCTCGCCGGGCAACACGCTCGCCGCGTCGTGGGTCATGGCCGCGAGCACCCCCAGCACCATGCCGAAGCAGTGATACAGCGGCACCGGGATGCAGACGCTGTCGTCCGCACATAGACGCAGGCCTTCGCCCACGAAGAAGCCGTTGTTCACGATGTTGAAGTGCGTCAGCGTCGCACCCTTCGGCGTGCCCGTGGTGCCGCTGGTGAACTGGATGTTGAACACCTGATCGGCATCGAGGCTCTCTGCGATCGATGCCGTCGTCGCGCCGTCGAGATCGCGGCCACGCTCCAGAAGCTCGTCGAACGAGAGCGTACCGCGCCGGCGCTCCGGTCCCAACTGGACGAGAAGGCGCAGTTCAGGGAAGGCCGCGCACTCGAGGCGCCCGGGCTCGGCGCCGGCCAATTCCGGAATCAGCGAATCCAACATGGCCGCGTAGTCGCTGCACTTGAATTGCGGCGCGAACACCAGGGCGCGGCAGCCGACCACGCGCAGCACGAATTCGAGCTCGGTGGTGCGGTAGGCCGGATTGACGTTCACCAGTACGAGGCCGGCGCGCGCGGCCCCGAACATGGTCAATAGCCACTCCGCGCGATTCGGCGACCAAATACCGATGCGATCGCCGGGCTTAAGGCCGCAGGCCATCAATCCGCGCGCGACGCGCTCGACCTCGCGATCGAATTGGGCGAACGTCAACCGTACGGATTGGAACGGCGCCACCAACGCCATGCGATCCGGATCGTTGGCGACGGCCGCCTTCAGTACGCCGTCGACGGTGCGATAGATGAGCGGTCGCTCGCTCGTTCCCGCCACGAAACTTAACTGAGGCTGAGTCAACTCCCGGAACTCCCGAGATCGGGAAAGTCCTCTTCCCAGTACTCGCGGATCCGGCGCAACTGGTCGCCGGGCCGATCCAGTTCCGCACGGCGCAGGTCGACGCGGCGGATCTTTCCGGAAATGGTCTTCGGCAAGTCCGCAAATTCGAGGCGGCGAATGCGCCGGAAGGGCGAGACGCGTCCGCGCACATATTCCAGGATGGAGCGTGCCGTGGCCGCATCGGCGGCGGCTCCGGCGACCAGCACCACGAAGGCCTTGGGCACGGCGAGGCGCAGCGAATCCGGGCTCGGCACGACGGCCGCCTCCGCCACCGCCGGGTGCTCGATCAGGACGCTCTCCAGCTCGAAGGGACTGATCCGGTAGTCGGCCGATTTGAACACATCATCGACGCGGCCGACGTAGGTCAGATAGCCGTCCGCATCGCGGCTCGCCACATCGCCGGTGTGATAAAAGCCGTCGCGCATGACTTCGGCGGTCTTGTCCGGATCATCCAAGTACGCCTGCATGAGGCCGACCGGACGCGGCTGAAGACTCAAGCAAATCTCGCCCTCGTCTTGCAGAGTGCCGTCGGCCGCGACCAAGGCGACGGCGTAGCCCGGCAGCGGCCGCCCCATCGAGCCCGGCTTCATCGGCTGACCCGGCGGATTGCCGATCTGGGCCGTGGTCTCGGTTTGGCCGAAGCCGTCCCGGATGGTGAGCCCCCAGGCGTCTCTCACCCGCTCGATGACTTCCGGATTCAGCGGTTCACCCGCACCCACCACCTCGCGCAAGCTGACCGGCCAACGGCTTAAGTTCTCCTGAATGAGCATGCGCCATACGGTCGGCGGGGCACAGAAGGTCGTGACCCGGCAGCGGACCAGCTGATCCAGCAGCGCGGGCGCGCTGAAGCGTTCGAAGTGATAGGCGAGCACCGTGGCTTCCGCATTCCACGCCGCAAAGAAGCTTGACCAGGCGTGCTTGGCCCAACCGGGGGAGCTCAAGTTCAAGTGTACGTCGCCGCGCCGCAGCCCAATCCAGTAGGCCGTGGAGAGGTGTCCTACGGGGTAGGAGATTTGGGTATGCGCGACCAGCTTTGGTTGAGCCGTGGTTCCCGACGTGAAATAGAGCAGCATCAATGCATCGGCCGGCGTCGCCGCAGCGGCACGGAAAGCCGTGTCCGACCCCTCGCACTCCTCGAATGCACGCCACCCAGGGATAGATCCGCCGACGGAAATGCGGATGGGCGCGCCGGCAAGTCCGTCGAAGTGCTTGGACAGCGTCCAGTCCGCGATGACGGCCCGCACGCGGCCGCGCTCGAGACGATCCTGAATATCCGTCCGCTTGAGCAGAGTCGTCGCCGGGATCATCACCGCGCCCAACTTCATGGTCGCCAGCATGGCTTCCCACAGTGCCGCCACATTGCCCAGCATGATGAGCACGCGATCGCCCGGGCCCACCCCCTGTGAGGCGAGGAAGTTGGCAGCTTGATTCGAACGGCTCGCGAGCTCGGCAAAGCTTGATGCCTCGTCACGGCCCGTGTCGTCGACCACCCGCAACGCCGGCCGATCATTGCCCGCCGCGGCCCGATCGAAGTAGTCGGTCGCCCAGTTGAAGTGCTGGATTGGCGGCCAGTGAAAGGACTGCAGGGCTTGCTCATGGGATAGACCCTGACGCAGAAGCCGGTCGCGCAGTTCCACGAATGCTGTGCCGCCGTCCAATCGCCCCCTCCATCATGTACCCGCAAGCTCGTCTGAAATTGTAGTCCTTCCGCGAACCTCAGGTGGCACGCTATTGTCGCGAGTGAGAGTCGTGCATGCATTAGGAGACCCCATCCATGTCCATCGAGCCGTCGATCTCCGGGCGCACCGTTCGCCGCCTGCATTCGTTGAGCGATGCGCACGTTCGGGAACTCGCCGAGCTGCTCATCGATTGCGTGGACGGCGGCGCCTCCGTGAGCTTCATGCATCCTTTGTCCCCGGCGAAGGCGTCGGAGTTCTGGAGCCGCGTGGCGGCGGAGGTGTCGCAGGGCCGGCGCGCCTTGCTCGTGGCGGAGGACGCTTTAGGCATTGCCGGCACCGTGCAGTTGATCCTCGATCAGCCGGAGAACCAGCCTCACCGCGCCGACCTGTCGAAGATGCTGGTACATCGCCGGGCGCGCCGCCGGGGATTGGGGGAGGCGCTGTTGCGGGCCGCCGAGAGCCTCGCGCGGGAGTGCGGTAAATCACTGCTGGTGCTCGACACGGCCAGCGGCGATGCCGAGCGGCTGTACGCGAGGCTCGGTTGGCAGCGCAGCGGCATAATTCCCGGCTATGCCCTGTGGCCGCGCGGCGGCCTCTGCGACACCACCGTTTTCTACCGCATCCTCGACGAGATCGGCCCGGTCGGCGCTACTTGACGGCGGCAGCGCCCGCCTTGCAGACCACTTCGTCCTGGGAGCCTGTACCGCCCGAGCAGCCGATGGCGCCGATCAGCTTGCCTTTTTCGATCAGGGGTATTCCGCCCCGTGAGGCCACGATGCCGTCGAGCGTGAGCGTGTAATACGCCTGTTTCTGCTGAATGTTGTCCTCCATGACTTTGGTCTCGCGCCGGAAGCTCACAGCGGCGCGCGCCTTGTGTTCGGAGATCGCGATCGACGCGAGCTGCGCGCCGTCCATGCGCTGGAACGCGACCAGGTTGGCGCCCGAATCGACCACCGCCACGTTGATTTTCCAGTCGTGCTTCTTGGCTTCGGCAACCGCGGCAGCGATCGCAGTCAATGCCCGATCGAGGGCGATCGGCGCCCCGTAGGGAACATCGAACGGCATGGCATCCGGAACGTTGTCGAGCGGATTGGCCGCCGGCGGTGTCTGGGCTTCGCCCGACAGACTGGCACATAGGCCGATCGCGAGCGCCAGCATGGATTTCTGGAGACGCATCTGAATTCTCCTATAGTCTTTGGCACCGGCGGGCCCGGCTCACAGGCGAGCATACTTGATCGGCCGCCGGATTGTCCTTCTTGGGACGAGGCCGCATAGTACGCGGGGCGCATGTACGCGGGGCCGACGTAGGCGGGGTGCACGTAGGGCCGCCTCGTGGAGGGCAAGGGGCCATTGCGAACAAGGCGAAAAAAAGGATATGCATGACCTCAACTGAAACGCGCGAGCTTCATCGCGGCATCGGCACCCGGCAACTCAGCATGATCGCCATCGGCGGCGCGATCGGCACCGGGCTCTTCTTCGCCAGCGGCGGCGCGATAGCGCAGGCCGGCCCGGGCGGCGCGCTGATGGCTTACGCAACCATGGGCATCGCGGTGTACTGCATGATGCAGTCCCTCGGCGAGATGGCGACGCAATTGCCCATTCCCGGTTCGTTCGAGGCCTACGCGGAGCGCTTCGTCGACCCGTCGCTGGCTTTTGCCGTGGGCTGGAATTACTGGTTCAGCTGGGCGATCACGCTGGCGGCCGAGTTGGTGGCGGGAGCCCTCATCGTGCAGTTCTGGTTCCCTCATTCGAACTCCACCCTGTGGGCCATGGGATTTTTCACCGTGCTGCTGGTGTTGAATCTGCTCTCGGTCAAGGCCTACGCCGAGGCCGAGTACTGGTTCGCGGGAATCAAGGTCGTCACCGTGATCATTTTTCTCGGCGTCGGCGCCCTGATGATCACCGGCATGCTCGGCGGCCACCACGTCGGCTTTCAGAATTGGGTCTTGAGCGACCCCGCGACCGGTTCGCGGGCACCCTTCGTCGGCGGATTTACGGCCATGCTGGGGGTATTCCTGGTGGCAGGCTTTGCCTTCCAGGGTACCGAGGGTGTGGGCCTCGCGGCCGCCGAGACCGCCGACCCGAGCAAGAGCGTTCCCAAGGCGATCCGCACGGTCTTCTGGCGGATCCTGCTCTTCTATATAGGATCGATCTTCGTGGTGGGCACCTTGATCGCCTACACCAACCCCAACCTGTTGAACGGCGATGAGGGCCATATCGCCTTCTCGCCCTTCACCATGGTGTTCGGGCAGCTCCCGCGAGTAGGCTACTACGCCGCCAACCTCATGAACGCCGTCATCCTCTCCTCGGTGCTGTCCTGCGGGAATTCATCGATGTATGTGGCCTCGCGAATGCTGTATGCCATGTCCCACAGCCGCAAGGCGCCGAAGTTGTTCAGCGGGCTCAACCGGCGCGGCGTGCCGGTGGCGGCGCTGCTCGCGACCGGCGCCGTCAGCGCGCTCGCCTTTTTCGCCAACGTGGTCGGCGACCAGAAAATCTACCAAATCTTCTACAACGCCTCGAGCTTGAGCGGCTTCATGATTTGGCTGGGGATCGCCGTCTGCCACCTGCGTTTCCGCAAGGCCTGGGTGGCGCAGGGACGCAGCGTGGATGACCTCAAATTCAAATCCAAGTTCTATCCCTATGGTCCATGGCTCGCGCTGGTGTTGTTCCTGGTGGTGCTGTTCGGCTCCAACATCGCCGTGTTCCAAACCCCGGTATTCTCCTGGTTCGACTTCATCACCGGCTACCTCATGATTCCGGTCGTCGTTCTCTTGTATCTGGGCCACAAGATCCGCAACAAAACCCATGTGATCCCGCTGAAGGATTGTAATTTCGAGTTGGATTGAGTGCCCCAAAGCTGGCATATACTCGCGGCCATGCCGAAAAATTGCGTATCTAAAATCCACCCTGCCATGGGCCCCATGCGCGCGACGGTGATGGCGGCGATCGCGCCGGTGATGGCGGCCATCGCGACGGCGGCGGCGATCGCGACGGCGATGCCCGCACGCACGATCGCCGACCCGGCGGTGCATGTGCCCATCGTTCTGCACGCGGCGCACTTGCTCGACATCGAAACCGGCCGCCTCGTGACGCCGGGGGAAGTGCTGGTGGAGGGCGAGCGCATCCTGGCCGTGGGCTCCTCGGTCACGCACCCCGCCGGCGCGCAGGTCATCGATCTGGGCGATACCACGCTGCTGCCGGGCCTCATCGACGCTCACGTGCATCTATTCCTGCATCCCGGCGACGAAGAGTTGCAGACCGTGGAGGAATCCGTGCCGCAGCGGACCATTCTCGCGCTGCTCGCGGCGCGGGACGATGTGATGGCGGGCTTCACCGCCGAGCGGGACATGGGAACCGAGGGCGCGGGGTCCGCCGATACCGCCGTTCGCGACGCCATCAACGCCGGGCTCTACCCGGGACCGCGGCTGCGCATTTCCGGCAACGCCATCGACATCCTGGGCGGCCACGAAGACGCCAATCACTTCAATCCCGAACAGCACGTTTTGTCGAACGCCAGCTACGCGGACAATGCGCAGGAGTTGGTGGCCGTGATGCGCCGCCAGCACAAGGAAGGTTCCGACTTCGCGAAGATCTATGAGACCGGGAAGGACAGCCTGCAGGACGGTACTCTGCATACTCCCTATCAATACAGCGCCGCGGAACTCAAGGCCGCGGTCGACGAGGCCGCCCGCCTGGGCACGACCGTCGCCGTGCATGCGATGGGCGAGCCCGGGACGCTGTACGCCGCGCAAGCGGGCGTCGCCTCCATCGACCACGCCACGCAGCTGAGCGAGGAGACCATGCGGATCATGAAGGAGAAGAAAATCCCGGCGGTCCCGACCTTTGCGGTGTTCGAGGTCTTTGCGCAAGCTCCGGGGCCTCGAGGCGAACGGGAACGCCGCTTGCTCGACTACAAGGTCCGGGAATTCAAAAAGCAGATTGCGGCGGGCATTCCGTTCGCGGTCGGATCCGATGTCGGTCCGTTTCCGCATGGAACGCAGGCGCGAGAATTGGAACTGATGGTGAAGTACGGCATGAAGCCGCTCGCGGTGCTCCAGGCCGATATGCTCAACGGCGCGAAACTGCTGGGATGGGGCGGCCAGATCGGCGACCTGAAGCCGGGGCTTTACGCCGACATCATCGCGGTGCCGGGTTCGCCTCTGGACGATATCAACGTCCTCGAGCGAGTCTCGTTCGTCATGAAGGGCGGTGTCGTCGTGAGGCCTCACCCGTGAAGCAAGAGGCCGAAATCCGCAACTTTCTGATCGAGCGCGGCATCGAACACGTCAAGATCGGCGTCTTCGACACCGACGGAGTTTTGCGGGGAAAATACCTGAGCCGCGACAAGTTCCTGTCGGCACTGGACAAGAATCTCGGATTCTGCGACGTCATCCTCGGCTGGGACTCCAACGATCAGCTCTACGACAACACCAAGTTCACCGGCTGGCATACCGCCTACCCCGACGCCACGGTGAGGGTGTTGCCGTTGACCCGCCGCGACATTCCATTCGAGCCGAAGACCGCGCTGTTTCTCGGTGAGTTCGCCGGACGTGCCGAATCGGTCTGCCCGCGAGGCACTCTGCGGCGCGTGCTGGAGCGGGCGGAAGGCATGGGGTATGCCGTCAATGCCGCCGCGGAATTCGAGTTCTTCGTGTTCGACGAGACGCCGCAGTCCGTGCGCGAGAAGGGCTACCGTGATTTGAAGACCATGACTCCGGGCGCCTTCGGTTATTCGGTGCTGCGCAGCTCCGTGCATTCGGATTTGTACCATGAGCTGCTCGATCTCGGCCAAGCGATGCGATTTCCGATCGAGGGGCTGCACACCGAGACAGGACCCGGCGTGCTCGAAGCGGCGCTCACCTACTGCGATGCCCTCGAGGCCGCCGATCGGGCGGCGCTTTTCAAAACCTTCACCAAGGTGCTCGCGCAGCGGCACGGCCTCATGGCCACGTTCATGGCCAAGTGGTCCAACAGCGTTCCGGGCCAAAGCGGCCATCTGCACATTTCGCTGCGCACCTTGGGCGGCGACAGCGTGTTTCACGATGCGTCGAAACCGTTCGAGATGTCGGACGCCATGCGCTGGTTCGTCGGCGGCCAGCAGGCCCTGATGCCCGAGCTGCTCGCCATGGTCGCAGGCACCGTGAACAGCTACTCGCGCCTGGTGCCGGGCTACTGGGCACCGACGTCGGCGACCTGGGGCATCGAGAACCGAACCACCGCGCTGCGGGTGATCCGCGGCGGGTCGTCGAGCCAGCGCGTCGAGTACCGGATCGCGGCCGCGGACATCAATCCCTATATCGCGCTCGCCGCGGCGATCGGCGCCGGACTCTGGGGAATCGAGCACCGCATCGAGCCGGATCCTCCGACCACCGGCAACGCCTACGACCGGGAGCACCCCCCGCAGCGGAGATTGCCCGCGACGCTCTTCGAGGCTGCGGAACGCCTGTCCGCCTCCAAGCCCGCGCGCGCGATGTTCGGCGACGAGTTCATCGAGCACTACGCGGCCACCCGCCAATGGGAAGAGCGGGAATTCCGCAAGGCGATCACTGACTGGGAACTCGCCCGTTATTTCGAGATCATTTGAGCGTGAACGTGACCCACACACTGAAAACCATCAGCCCCGTCGATGGACGGATCTACGTCGAACGCCCCCTCGAGAACGCCGCCGGCATCGACCGGGCGCTCGACGACGCCCGCGCCGCGCAACTCGCCTGGGGCCGGACGCCGCTCGCCGCGCGCTGCGAAGTTCTAGGCAGGGCTGTCGACGCCTTCGTCGCGAAGGCGAACGACATCGCCGCCGAAATCACCTGGCAGATGGGACGTCCCATTCGCCACGCACCCGGCGAGATCCGCGGCTTCGAGGAGCGCGCGCGCTACATGCTGAATGTCGCGCCCGAGGCCTTGGGCAGGGTTCTGCCCGCCGACAAGGCCGGCTTCCGCCGGCAGATCAAGCGCGTACCCCTCGGCGTGGTCGCGGTCGTGGCACCCTGGAATTACCCCTACTTGACGGCGGTCAACGCCGTGCTGCCGGCGCTGATCGCGGGCAATGCCGTGGTGCTCAAGCATTCCCATCAGACGCCCTTGTGCGCCGAGCGCTTCCTCGAGGCCTTCGCGAGCGCCGGCGTGCCGTCCGGCGTGTTCCAGTACCTGCACCTCTCGCACGACGATACGACGCGCCTCATGGGCGATCCGCGGGTCGCGAGCGTGTGCTTCACAGGGTCGGTGGCCGGCGGCCGCGCGGTGGTTGCCGCCACCTCCGCCGGATTTGCCACCTCGGGTCTCGAGCTCGGCGGCAAGGACCCGGCCTACGTGCGCGCCGATGCGAACCTCGACCATGCCATCGATACCTTGACGGACGGCGCCTTCTTCAACGCCGGACAGTCCTGCTGCGGCATCAAGCGAATCTATGTCGCGGCGGAGCGCTACGATGAATTCGTCGCCGGACTGGTCGACTTGACGATGAAGTACCGGCTCGGCTCGCCGCTCGATCCGGAGACGACCTTGGGACCCGTGGTGCGTACCGCCGCCGCCGAGGCCATCCGCGCGCAAGTGAGGGCAGCAGTCGCCGCGGGAGCGCAGGCCCTCATCGACGAGGGCTCGTTCGCGGCTGCCGCTCCCGGAACGCCCTACCTCGCCCCGCAGGTCCTGATCGGCGTCGACCACTCGATGGCCATTATGCGCGAGGAAACCTTCGGGCCCGCGGTGGGCATCATGAAGGTGACGTCGGACGAGGAAGCGGTGCGGCTGATGAACGACAGCGAGTTCGGACTCACGGCGGCGATTTTTTCGGCGGACACCGCGCGCACCGAGGAACTCGGCGATGCGCTGGAGACGGGCACAGTTTTCCTCAACCGCTGCGACTACCTCGATCCGTCCCTCGCCTGGACCGGCGTAAAAAACTCCGGACGCGGCTGCACGCTGTCGCGGGTCGGCTTCGAGCAGCTGACCCGGCCCAAGTCCTATCATTTTAAAGTGACCCTATGAACACGGTGACGGCATGAGCACGAGTCTGCGCGGCAATTGGAACTATCCGACGACCATCTGGGCCGGCCCGGGCCGGATCGCGGAGCTCGCCGACGCCTGCGCGCGGACCGGCATGAAGCGGCCGCTGATCGTCACCGACGAAGGGCTCATCGGCGCCCCGATGATCAGGAATGCGCTCGCCGCCTTGAAGAACTCCGCGCTGTTCGGCGCCGTCAGGGGCAACCCGGCCCTAAGCCACGTCGAGGCCGGCCTTGGCGCCTACCGTGCCGGGGGCCACGACGGCGTCGTCGCGTTCGGCGGCGGATCCGCGCTCGATGCCGGCAAGGTCGTGGCCTTCATGTCGGGGCAGACGCGGCCGCTGTGGGATTTCGAGGACATCGGCGATTGGTGGACTCGCGCGGACCCCGCCGGCATTGCGCCGGTGGTCGCGGTGCCCACCACGGCGGGCACCGGCTCCGAAGTCGGCCGCGCCGGCGTCATTCTCAACGAAGAGACGCATCAGAAGAAGATCATTTTTCACCCGCAAATGATGCCTCGGATCGTGATCTCCGATCCGGAACTCACCGTCGGACTGCCGCCCGGCGTGACCGCGGCCACCGGCATCGATGCCTTCGTCCACTGCTTCGAGGCATTCTGCGCGCCGGGGTTTCATCCTCTCGCGGACGGCGTCGCGCTCGAAGGGATGCGCATCATCCACCGCTACCTGCCGCGAGCCTATGCGGACGGCAAGAACATCGAGGCGCGCGCGCAGATGCTGGCCGCCGCCTCCATGGGTGCCACGGCCTTCCAAAAGGGTCTCGGCGGCGTGCATGCGATCGCTCATCCCGTGGGTTCGTGGTTCAACACCCACCACGGTCTCACCAATGCCGTCATTCTTCCCTACGTCATGACCTACAACCGGCGCGCCATCGAGGGCAACGCTGACCTGATCAGCCGCGTGCTCGACCTGCCGAAGCGCGGCTTCGACGGCTTTCTCGCCTGGGTGATCGACATGCGCCGCGAACTCGGGATACCGCATTCGCTCGCCGACATCGGCGTGAGCGTGGACAAGGCCGCCATCATCGGCCGGGAAGCCGCCATCGACCCATCCGCCTCCGGCAATCCGATTCCGGTCGACGCCGCGCAGCTGGAACACATCTTTCGAGCGGCGGTTGCCGGAAGGCTCGACGCCGTGGATGCAGCCGCATGAGCGGCGTCCAATGAGCGGTACCCCATGAGCGTCGCGCAATGAGCCGCAGGCGATGAGCGGCGCGCAAGTGAACGGCGCGCGGATCCTGGTCATCGACGGCAACGTCGCCGAAATTCGCGCGCGGCTGACGGCGGCTCTCGGCTACGACTCGGGAACCGGATACGCGCAGATTCTGCGCCGCATCGAGCCATCGCTTCATGTCGACATCGTATGCGCGGCGGACGGCGCGGCACTGCCTGCGGGGGTGGGGCTCGAGAACTACCACGGCGTCACCATGACCGGTTCGGCGCTCAATGTTTACAACGGCGGCGACCCGGTGAACCGCCAGATCGAACTCGTCAAAGCCGTGTTTGCCGCGGGCGTACCCTTCTTTGGCAGCTGCTGGGGACTGCAGGTGGCGGTCACCGCCGCCGGCGGCCTGGTGCGCGCCAATCCGCGCGGCCGCGAGTTCGGATTCGCCCGCCGCATCCTCCTGAGCGAGGCCGGCAGAGAACATCCGCTGTTCGCCGGCAAGCCGCCGGTGTTCGAAGCGCCCACCGTACATCGCGATGAGATCGCCTCGCTGCCCGCGGGCGCCGCCCTGCTGGCCGTCAACGACTTTGGCGTGCAGGCGGCATCGTTCAATGCCGGGCGCGGCACCTTCTGGGGAGTGCAGTACCACCCGGAGTACGACTACCGCGACATCGCCGCGGTGGCCGAGCGCTACGGCGAAACTCTGGTCAAGGAAGGGATGTTCAGCGACGTCTCCGCACTCGCGGCGTTCGCCGGCGAGCTTCGCGCCCTCGAGACCAACCCTGCGGACGCGACGCTTCTCTGGAAGCACGGGCTCGGGGCCGCCATGCGCGACCAAGCGCTGCGGCTGCTCGAAATCCGCAACTGGCTGAACGTCAATGTGCTGCCCCGCACCTAAACGGAAAACCTCATGCCCAAGCCGATCGTGAATGTCGCCGATATCTCGCTCGATCCAACCCCGCCGATGTTTGCGCCTACCGGGCCCGCTGCCGAGCGCTTCGAGGCCAAGACAGGAGCAATCGGCGCGCGCATCGGCGCGCGGAATCTTGGGTATAACATCACCGCCGTACCGCCAGGTAAGCGCGCGTGGCCATTTCACAACCATCCGGCCAAGGAGGAGATGTTTTTTGTGTTGCAGGGGAGCGGCGAAGTACGAATCGGGGAGGCAAGATACGCCATTCGCACGGGCGACATTATCGCCTGCCCAGCCGGCGGCAGGGAGACGGCACACCAGATCATCAATACCGGGACCCAAGAGCTGCGCTATCTCGCCGTCAGCACCGAGCATTCTCTGGAGATGGCGCAGTATCCGGATTCGGGCAAATTTGCAGTGAAGGCCGAATTCGGAACCGCGCCAGACGGGACGCCGCAGCGATTCATTTTCGTGGGGCGAGACACTCCATCAATCGCTTTCTGGGACGGAGAGTGAGTTCATAGTTGTTTGCGCGCGAGCACCTTAGCGACTGATTCTCCTGCTTGGGTCAGCACATTGGCCCCCGTTCCCTACGTCTTTTCAAAATGATCGCCAAAGTAATAGATTCTGTGATGGGATCCTTTCAGCCCGGCCGGATTCAGCGTCAAATCCGCACCATCGAGGCGACGGACATTCGCATGATGAAGCTTTTCCTGGGAACTTACCCACCCATCGGCCGACTCCAGCTGTGAAACGTCGGTCGTCAAGCCATTGAGAAAATAATGCGCTGGAATGACCGCCTTTGGGTCGTATTTGCGAAGGATTGAATCCACCTCTGCCGGCGCGAGTACCGTCTCGATCGGCAGAATGAGCACGTCGACATTTCGCAAATGATGGTCGAGAGAAGGATCCGGCACTGGACGATTATCGCCCCAGATCGCAATCCGCAATCCCCCCGTCTCAATGATCTGAATCGCATTATCGAATCCCAGCACGTTGGCCGGCGGACATGTGTCGGGGAGCGCGGGCTCACATTTGTGTTTGTCGGCGAGACCCGTTATTTCGACATCGCCAAGCTTGAACCGCCCAATCAGGCGCTCGAGAATCACGAGGCCGTTTGGACGCTCAACCGCATCGTGGTCAAAATGAGCATGAGTCGATAGAACTATATCGACTCGGATGGCGGGAAACTCATTGACGAACCACCTCGGGTAATGACCTGTTGAGTCATTCCGCCAAGGATCCGTGAGAACGGTCAATCCGGTTGGCGATGTGATCACGAACGCATTGTGCCCGTAGAACCCGATCTTGACGTCGCCGTGACGAGCAGGGTCTCCTCCCCCCTTCTGAACCTTGATTAGAGAATTGTCATTCCATACAGAGGAGGAGGACCCGAGACTATCACGCTCCAGCACGCGCGCCGCGAATGTCGCAGTCGTTGGTGCAAATAGTAAGAAGAGAGCGAGTGCCTTATGACGCATATCAATCTCGGTCGTTGCTCCACCCTATCGATCGAAATCGACAGCGGTCGTGTTTCCGCCGCAAATCAGCACACCGACGCGCTCGCTCGGCCCGGGTACATATCGCCGGGAGATGAGCGCCGCCATAGCCGCCGCGCCGCCGGGTTCCGCGACGACCCGCAGCGTCTTCCACAGGCTTCGCTGAGCTTCCCGAATCGCGTCGTCCGATACCAGCACGGTGCTGTCGATATGGCGCCTGATGATGGGAAATACCAGCTCGCCGACTCGCCGCGGCGCCAGAGAGTCCGCGGCAATTCCGCCCGCCTCGGCATCGACGGGCCGCCCCGCCTCGAGCGCGCGGGTGAGCGTCGGGGCTTTTTCCGGTTCCACGCCGACGATCTTGATGCGTCCCTGGTACCAAGCCGAAATCCCGGCGATCAAGCCGCCGCCGCCGACCGCGACCAGCAGCGTGGTGAGATGAGCGGCCTGACTCTCCAGCTCCAAACCGACCGTACCTTGACCGAGCAAGGTCTCGACCTGGTCGAAGGCGTGAATCGGCATCGCCCCGGAGCGGGCCACCCACGTTTCGCTCGCAGCGAGAGCTTCCGCATAGCGCTCGCCGCCGACGACCAGGTCTGCGCCATAGTCGGTGATCTGCTGAATTTTGGCGGGCGAAGCGACACTCGGCACGAATATCTTCGCCGGCACCTTGCGCTTCATGGCCGCGAAGGCCACGGCGGCGCCGTGGTTGCCGCCCGAGGCCGCAACCACACCCGCCTGGGGCAGTTTCCTCGTCAAGAGGTTGGTGAAGGCGCCGCGCGCCTTGAACGAGCCGGCATGTTGAAGGGATTCGAGTTTCAATGCCAAGGTCGGGACGGCAACTCCGAAGTCGCCTCCATCGATCTCGATGACCGGCGTCCGCCGTATGTGCGCGGTGATCACGTCGTAGGTCGACTGAATTTGTTGGGGCGAGATCACTATGGCTACCCTCAGATTCGGCGGCATTGCCGGTTGACGAGTAATTCGTCGCTTGGCAAAATAACTATATGATTGAATTGACTGCCATTCAAGCCCTGGCCAACGACCGCCGGCTTCAGATCCTCGAGTGGCTCAAGGACCCAAAGTCTCATTTTCGTCCGCAAGTGGACGGGGACCTCGTCACGGACGGCGTGTGCGCGGCATTGATCGCCGAGAAGCTCGGGATCAGTCAGCCGACTTTGAGCGAGCACATGCGGGTGCTGAGCCGAACCGGGATCGTCAAGGCGAAGAAGATCAAACAGTGGACCTTCTACAAGCGCAACGAGGCCCGCATCAGGGAAATCAAACGGTCGATAGCCGCGGGCCTTTGAGCGTTGCAGGCAACCCGCCTTGGTCACAAATCAGGATTCGGTAGCCAAGATCCAACTCCGACAGATCCATGACTGCGCCGTATCGGCGATGCCAGTCGCCCGTGTCGAGATCCTGCCGCAGCCTGCGCAGCGCGGGCGACACGTCCCCGACCTTTGAAAACGTCGATATCGCGGATCTGACCTCTTCGTTCAAGTACGCCTCGGGACGCCGCCAATAGGCGCCGAGAACGCCATCGCTGCAATCGTGCGGGATGGGTAATTCCGCAACCGTCATGGATCCCAGTGCACCGCCGAGCTGCGGCAGCGTTGGAAAAATTCGCCGGTCGGCCGCCAGGAGTTCAGGGATATAGTCGGTCAGCCAAAATCCGGGATGAGCGGGATCCCAGGTGACGATGACGATTCGGCCGCCCGCCACTCGGCCAAGTTCATTGATCCCTATTCGCCAATCCGGCCAGTGATGCACGGTGAGGATGGCCATGGATGCATCGAACGCCGCGTCTCGAAACGGCAACGCCATGGCCGACGCTTGAACCGCCGGCGCTGCGTCGCGCGCCCGTTGGCGAAGCATGACGACGGAGGGTTCGACGGCGATGACCCGTCTGTCGGAAGGTTCATAGGAACCGGCGCCCGCGCCGACATTCACGATCGTACGGGCGGGGCCTAATCCGCGGACGATGATCTCGGCTAGCCGGGGATCCGGCCGGCGATGGCGTCGATAGTCCAGTCCGATGGTGTCGTAAAGCGCGGCCACCAACGAATCTTACCATTCCGCTTTGCCATCAACGCCGCAACGCCTTGCGCAGCAGCGCAACACCTTGTTCGATCTGCGGCAGGTCGGCAGTGCCGTAACCGAAGATCAGACCCGCTCTCGAATGCCGTCCGAGGTAGTACCTGCTGAATGTATGTATCTTCACGTGGTCTTGCAGCAGAGCATCCGCCACGAGATCGAGGTCGCGTGCGTTGCGTGCAACGGCAGCGACGTGCATGCCGTAGAAGGACGGAATGGGCTCCAGCCACTCTGCCAAATCCTCCCGCAGGCAGTTCAGCAACCGCTGGCGGCGGCGCTTGTATATATCGCGCATTTTGCGTACGTGGCGGGCCAAGTGGCCCTCGGCAATGAAACCTGCGACTCCGACCTGCAGCGGGGTCGAGCAATGCCAGTCCATGCAATTCTTTGCCGCGGTCAGTGTCTGAATGGCCCAATCCGGCGCGACGATGAACCCCAGACGCAGCGCCGACAGCATGCACTTCGAGAAGGTCCCGACGTAGAACACGACATCCGCGGCCTCGGCGGTTCTTAGCGCCTCGAGCGGACTGCCGTCATAGCGAAATTCGCCGTCGTAGTCGTCTTCGACGATGACTGCCCCGCGGGTGCGGGCGAACTCGACCAACGCCTTGCGTCGGCGCACGGACATCGCCACGCCCAGGGGAAACTGATGGGATGGACAGATGCAAATCACCCCGGCATCGGGCGGAAGCTGCTCCACGACCAATCCCTCCTCATCGACTGCGACCGGTGCGAGCTTGGCGCCGGCCGCCGCGAATGCCACGCGCATCGGAGGGTAGCCGGGATCTTCGATGGCGACGACGGTTTCGTTGGGAGTAACGAGCCCTCTTGCAAGCAAATCGAACGCTTGCTGCGCGCCCGAGGTGACGAGGATGTCCTCCGGCCCGCAGACGACCGCGCGCGTCAGCGCGATGTGCCGGGTGATGGCGTCGCGAAGATGATAATTCCCCTGATTTCCCTGGGGGCTCTTGAAGCTCGCGGGCTTCCTCTCCAATCCGCGCAATTGCTTGGTGCTCACCCGGCGAAAGACATCCAGCGGGAAAAGCCGTGAATCGACCAAGGCCGGCCGAAAATCGACCGCGGAAGTCTCACGCCTCGACAATGAGCGCTCCGGCGCATCGCGCCAAAAGCTCATTGCCTGCACCACATCCGGACGCAGCCAAAAGGCGTTTAGGCGGAAATTGGACTTCGCTTCGCCCTTGGCCGGGATTCGCGGCGGCGGCGCGGGAAGACGGTCGGCGACATAGGTGCCGGAACCGTGGCGGGTGACGACGTAGCCTTCATTCAACAGTCTCTCATAGACCTCGACCGCGGTATTCCGCGACACTCGGAAGTACGCCGCGGATTTGCGCGTGGGCGGCAGCCGGGCCCCCGCGTGTAGGCGGCCGTCAAGAATCGCCCTTCTCAGTTGGCGATAAATCGTTTGAGAACCATCGCGCGATCCCTTGGCCGCCGGATCGAGGCCGATTTCGAACAGCAGATCCGGTGCGCCGGCGCGCGTCGAGTGAGAGTGGCCCAGGTATTTTTCTCCCAAGTGGCCCTTCAGAGAATGGTTGCCGTCTTCACAATACCCCCAAGGAATCGGCGGGCATGAACTCGTGACCCGCCCGTTTACAGCGCGTTGCAATATCCGGAGATCGAACATGTTACACGAGCCCATCGGCGCCCCGGATCGGGTTGTCGACCTCGCGCCAAGAGGCGCGTGGCACCTGACCCTAGCCGCTTTCACCCTGGCCACGGCCGCCGCGTGTCCACCGCTCTGCCGGGCCGCGGCGGCCGATACGCACGGCCTAGCCGATACGCGCGCCGCTGCCGTTGCAGCCGCCATTGCCGACCCGTCGCGACCGGCGAGCGACACGACTCGCGATGTCGATCGCAAACCGGCGCAGACGCTGACGTTTGCCGGCGTGAAACCCGGGTACAAGATCGGCGACTATGCCGCGGGAGCGGGCTACTTCACGCGTTTATTCGCCGGGGTGGTGGGACCTGCGGGTCACGTCTACGCCAGCGTGCCCAGCGGCCTGTTCAAGTACCCCAACATCGTGAAGGGCATCGCGGACATCGAGACCTACACGATGACCCATCCGAACGTCACCGTCACCTTCGCGTCGGCGCTGGACGCGGCGCGATATCCCGAGAAGCTCGATGTGTTTTGGATTTCTCAGAACTACCACGACCTGCACGACAGCTTCATGGGGCCGGTGGACATGGCCGCCTTCAACCGCACGGTCTATGCCGCGCTCAAATCCGGCGGGACCTACCTGGTGCTGGATCACACGGCGGCCAAAGGATCACCGCCCGACGTCACCGATACTCTGCATCGCATCGAGCCCTCCACGGTTCGTCGAGAAGTCGAAGCCGCCGGTTTCAAATTCGAAGCAGAGAGCGCCATCCTCGCCAATCCCGAGGATCCGCACACGGCCGGAGTGTTCGACCCCAGCATTCGGGGAAAGACCGACCAGTTCATTTTGAAGTTCCGGCGCCCCTGATCATTGCATTCACCAACCACCGCATCGTCTAACGGAGACCCAAGACAATGAAGTTCCAAATGTGCGCCGGCAGTTGCGTCCTCGCCGGCCTGATCGGTTTCCTTTCTCCGGCGCTTCCGGCCGGCGCGGCCGCCGAGCCGCCGGCAGTCGCGGCGCGGGACGGTCAGCATGATTTCGATTTCAATTTCGGGGTATGGAAAACCCAGATCAAACGCATCCTCGACCCATTGTCGGGCTCGGCCAACTCAGTGTCGCTGAATGGAACCGTCACCGTGCGGAAGGTCTGGGATGGCCGCGCTCAGATGGAGGAGATCGAGGCGGACGGCCCCAATGGCCACTGGGAAGGCCTGACTTTGTTTCTTTACAATCCCGAGGCGCATCAATGGAGCCAGACGTTCGCCGACAACAAATTCGGCGTTCTAACCACTCCCCTGATCGGCGCGTTCAAGGACGGACGGGGCGAGCTCTTCTCTCAGGAGACCGTCAACGGCAGGTCGATCCTGGTTCGAGCAGTCTGGTCGGCGATCACTCAGGACTCCCATCACTTCGAGGAATCTTTCTCGGATGACGGCGGCAAGACTTGGGCGCCCGCCTTCATCGCCAACTTGACGCGAGTAAAGCAATGAACGGGCTCCGCGTCGGCTCCTGAGCTCACACTCGGGCGAGGTCCGCACCCGACAGACGCATGCGCATCGCCTTGCCGTTGGCGAAATCGGAGAAACCGACCCACTCCGGGCTCGCCGGTTCGTCGCGCAGATAGAACCGGCCGTCGGCCGCAGGCTCGAGCGGCACGGTCCCGTTCAACCACAACTTGCCCCTGCGCAGATCGATGCGATTGCTGCCGATCCACGCGTCCTCGTTGCGGTAGTGACCCGGATAACGATGCCATTCCGCGGGGACATTGAATTCCCGGGGACCTGAATAGCGCGCCGTGACGAACCACTCCTCGCCCCAGCCGACTTCGACGGGCGCACCCTTGCCGCCCGCACCCGCGCGCCCGAACAGCAGCGGATAGTGGGCGAAATCGGGATGCAGCACGATGAACGCTTCCTCCGGCTCGATGGCGGGTTCGAGCGGCACCCGCACATTCTTATGTATCAGGAACAGCCGGTCTCGCTCGGCGACGATTTCGAGTGCACGGCCGGCGGTGCCGGCGTAGTGACCTGCGTAGTCGGCCGCGGACTCCACGTACACCGCGGGTTTTCGCGCCGGGACATCCGGCAGGGCGGTCCCTTCGCGGCAGGCACGCATCAGCCGCAGTGCATATTCGGCGACGGGCCGGGGCCGAAAGCCCTGCATGGCGTTGATCGATGCAAACACACCGACGCCGGCGTCGACATCGATCTCGAGGGCGGAGGCGAACGAGATCATCCCCCCGGTGTGCCTCAGACGGGTGTGCCCATCCAACCGATCGGTCGCAATGCCATAACAGTACGATGCCCCCGGACCGAAATGTTCCGCCGCCATGTGGGGTTGAGCGAACAGGGCAAAGCCGGCCTCCGATGCCACCCGGCCGGCCGGCGCCGCGCCGCGATTGATGAGCATGGTCACATAGGCGCCCATGTCACGCGCGGTCGAGGCGATGCAGCCGGCGGCCGCCGATGTGGCGATGGGCGGGCTTTGCGAAAGCCTGCCCAAACGCGGGAACGGCCGATCGTTGTAAGACGCTTGATAGCTCGTAGCGATGCGCTCGAATACATCGAGTGTAATCTCGGGTTCGGTTGCGGTCATACCGAGGGGTCCGAGAATTCTGGCGCGAAAGCACTCCGGTAGCGGCCGTCCGTCCAGCTGGGACAGTAGTAGTCCCAAGGCCTCATAACCCATGTTGCAGTAGTGAAAGAACGTTCCGGGCGCCGCCGTTGCGCGATGGCGGAACGCCGGATCGGTGGGAAACAGCGGGCCGTCGGGCAACGCCGCCGAATGGGTAAGAAGATCGTGAGCCGTGATCGGCCGAGTCGCCGGATCGAAGCGCAGCCACGGCAGATAGTCGCCGATGGGACGGTGCAGATCGAGCTTGCCCTCGTCGCGCAGCTGGAGCAGGCAGAGCCCGAGAAAGGACTTGGTGATCGATCCGATGTGGAATAGCTCATCCACATTGAGCGGCGCGCGCCGGGCAAGATCGTCGAGTCCGTACGCGCATACGCGCTGCACGCCGCCGGCATCGGCCAGCGCCAGCGTCAGGCCGGGAGCGTTCATCTCCCGCAGATACTGTTCGACAAAGCGGTCCAGCAGCGAGAAGGCGGGGGCGTAGCGGCTTTGCGCGTCGGCGCGCACGTCGTTCAGCAGAAAGGCACCGGCGGATACGCCGGCGGCAATCTCGACCCCGTAGCTCAACAATTCGCGTCGATTCATCCGCCTCTCCCATAGATGTAAGCGCAGGCCTTCAATGCTAACTGATGTCTAGGGCGCCGGATCAAATGACGCGCCTGCGATTTTCCCGTCTTCCTGAATTAGCAGACGAAATTGAGCCCGGCCCTTCGCGAACTCAGCGTCGTAGACGTCCGAACCATCCTGCTCGGTACCCTTGTATCGAAGTGCATTGAGGGTACCGAACGCCGTCAACTTCGCCTGCATTTTCTCGGCCATCTGCCGTGACGCAGCAGCCAACGTCGAAGTCATCTGCGAGTAGTCGGGAGTGCCGGTGGAAAAGTCGCTCACCCAGCGACGCAGTGTGGACTCGGCATTTGCCGCAGGAATCTGCTCCCTGATGCGCTTCTCGCGCGCCGCTCGAACCGCGAGTATTTGCTCGACACGTGCATCGTCGCGGCGATGTTCTAGAAACCATTGGTAAAGCTGCGGGTCGGCGTAGGCCGCGTCCGACGAATGTCCAACGTCGGGATAGACCGTGAACTTGACGTCGCCCCCGCACGCCTTGATCGCATTCACGATGGCCTCGTCTTTCTCGACCTTGACAGACTCGTCCTTGGCGCCATGAAAGGCCCATATGGGGACGCTGCGCAAACTGCAGGCATCTTCAGGACGCCCGGCGCCGCTGACCGGTGCGATTGCCGCGAAGGTCTCCGGATGCATGCTCGCCCATAGGTACGTGCCGTAGCCGCCCATGCTGAAGCCGGTCAGGTAGACGCGGTTTTTATCGACGGGCAGCCGCTGCAACAGTTGGTTGAGCAGAACGGCCAACTCCTCGGGATCGAATCCCCGAGGCGGATAGGGCGCCTGCGGCGAGGCCACGATAAACGGAAAATCCGGACGGCCGTCTAGAAATTCGGGCGGCCCGTGTTTTTTGACATTATCGATGTCGATACCGGACTCGCCCGAGCCGTGAAGAAATATGAGTAAGGGATATTTCACAGCCGGGTGCTGCGAGAAGCCTTTGGGCAGATAGAGCAAGAACTGCCCGTCAAGCGGCCTTCGCACTTCGCCGGTGAATGTTTGCTTATGCTGACCCTCCGTCAGCGCCCACTGTGGCTCGGCCGCACACGAAGCCAGGAGCACGCCGGTCGCGGTAATCGTTGCACCGAATCCAAACAATCGCGTCATGGTGCCGCCTATGGGCCGTTAGGCATGCAGTTTATCGCACGGCGCGAATGGCGTGCCGCAGACATGGAGCGGCTCAGAGAATACCCAGCGTCCGAGCGCGAGCCATCGCACCGAAACGATTCTTCACATTGAGCTTGCCGTAGACGTTGTGCAGGTGCCATTTGAGCGTGCCCTCCGAGACGAAGATCGCTTCGGCCAGCTCCTTGTTGCTCAGACCCGACTGCAGGAGTGTGAGGATCGAAACCTCGCGCGGGGTGAGGCGTTCGCAAATCGTCGAGTTTTGGGGCACCAGACTGTCGAGTTTGCGCATTGTCAGTCGCAACCGGCATGCCGGGCAATATCGGGACAACATGAATCAAGACCTCCGAGCACCGCCGTTTTCCATGGAATTTCTAGGGCTTCTCGATCTTTCTGCGAATTTAGCAGTGGGTCTTCAATACTTCCAAGACATCTTTACTATCGGATCAATCGCGGTAAAGTATCGGAATGGAGTTGCGGCATCTGAGATATTTCGTGGCCGTGGGCGAGGAGCAGCACTATGGGCGCGCGGCGCGCCGGCTGTGCGTGGCGCAGCCGGCGCTTTCCCGCCAAATTCGGGATTTGGAGGAGGAAATAGGATTCGAACTTTTCGAGCGTCTCCCGCGCGGCGTGAAGTTGACCGCGGCCGGCAATCATTTCCTGGGAAGTGCTCGGCGTATCCTTCAGGAGGTAAATGAAGCGGCGGCGCGCGCCGCGCGCGTGGCTCGTGGTCAATCGGGGACGCTGCGCGTTGGGTTCACCGAGGACGCGTCATGGCGGGGCGTGGTTCCGAAATCCTTCCAACGGTTCCGGCAGATGCAACCGGATGCCGAGCTCCAAATTCAGCCATTGCCGAGTTTGGAGCAATTGGAAGCCATCCGGTCTGTCCGTTTGGACGCGGGCTTCTTATTCAACATGCCGAAGGCCGACCGGGAATTGGAGGGATTTCCAGTCGCGATGAACCGTTTCGAATTGGCGGTGCCGGTAGGACATCCTCTGACGAAACTCAGAGAACTCCGCCTGCGCGACCTATCTGACGCGCCGTTTGTCTGGTTCCCGCGGCGGGGAAACCCGACGCTGTACGACCGCACGATGCAAGAATGCGCTCGCGGTGGTTTGAAATCTCCCCGCATCGTTCAGGAAGCTCCGGACGAGGCAACAATCCTGAGTCTCGTTGCGACAGGCTTGGGCGTGGGTTGGGTCCTTGAAACGGCACGCTGGCGGCGCCCTAGCAGTGTTGTCATTTTGCCCGTGGTCGATATGAACGTGCCTATGCCGCTCGTATTCGCGTGGAGGAAGGACAATCAATCTCCTTTGCTCGCAAGCTTCGTCGTCATGGTGCAGCGTCTGCTGGATGTGCGGGCGGTCAATAAAGGCTGATGGTGCCGATTGTCCGCTTCGGAGCTGCCTCATCAGCTCTCTTGCTTCGCCAACGCCTCGCGCGCTTCCTTGAGCTCGGGTCTTCCGGATCCGTCGGCATTGGCACAAACCAGCAATAGTTCGCGAAAGTATCTCTTACTCGTATTCGCCCTTCCGATGAGCTGTGCTGCGTGGGCCGCACCGTAGAGCGATCGGAAACGCCGCGGCTCCTTCTTTAGGGTCGCTTCGAATTGCTCCAATGCCTGAGTAGGTTCATTCATCTTCAGCAACATCTCCCCGAGCAGCTCCCGCGCCGGAGACAGGGGTCCCGGTGTCACCGCACTTTTCTCCGTCCCATCTTCCAATGCCGCTGCCGATTCCATTTGTTTCAAAGCGTTCTCTTTCTGGCCTGCCGCCAGCGCAGACCATGCCGCAACCGCCAGCGCCTGAATTTGTACCTGCCGCGCCCAGTAAGGCTCGTTGGTTCCCAAGAGTCGCTCCTGAATCCGCATCAGCGCTGTCGCCGCCTCCGTTGCTGCGGCGTCGTGCGCGAGTCGTGCCGCGCCCAGTCCTCGGGCGAACCACGTCATTGCATCTGTATAGGGAAACGAAGTCTCCCGAAGCGCAAGACCCTCCGCCCGCTGCCAGTCCTGGCGCTCCAATGCGTATCGCGCAGGAATCGCCGCAAGCGCAAAGTATCCCGCCGCGGGCGGGCCGGACCCGATCAGCACCGCCTTCGGATCGAAGCGCGATGCGATTTCCGGCAGCGCACTCACAATGGCTGCAGCCGCAACGTCCTGCCCGGTTTGCAGGTAGGCATAAATCTCGTAGTCGCTGGCATGCAACTCTTCGGCAGTCTGACCCTGGCGCCGTGCCGCCGCTGCGGCCGCAATGTTGCTCTCAATCGACTCTTGCCAGTATCCCAACCGGGTAAATGTATGCGATGGCATGTGCAGCGCATGCGGCGCATCCGGGGCAATATCGGCATAGCGTCGCGCCGCACTGAGCGCCCGCTCCGCGAGCGCCGGCACATCGTATGCATGGATAATATAATGCGCCAGACCGGGATGCGTCGGCTCCTGCTCGAACAACTTCTCGAGAATGGCTCCCGCCTTGAGCCGGTCCGCGTAGGTCTTGTCGCCGGGGTCTTCCGCGACGGCGAGCGCCAATGCGTAGAAGATCTCCGCTTCGTGGTCTTCAGGATATTTTGCCGCGACGCCCTTCATGGCATCACGATAGGCGATTACGCGCGCCTGCTGCGGCGTGTCTTGGAAGTCGCTGTACAGCTTGCCGACCGCCGCGAGATAGGCGCGTTCTCGATCCGTCTTTGCGCCTCGGCTCTCGCCGCGTTCGACGTTCTCGCGGCCCCGCTGCAACTGACCCGTACTCCTAATTCCCGGCGCAAAGGGATTGCTCCACTCGCTCAATGCGATGCCCCAGTACGCGATTGCGCATGTCGGGTCTTCCGTCAGAACGGCGTTAAACCCATCGATGGCGCGGTTGAACTGGAAAGAATGCAGCAGGGCTACCGCGCGATTGAATTCCCTTTGCGCCACTTCGTTGCACGATGTGGCGAAGTGAACCTCTCCCAATTTCTCACCGGTCGCGTGCTCATGTTCTTGCGTCACTCCGCGCGCCGCGATGAACACCGACAGGACGGCCGCGAAGAGTTTTATCCCGCGCATGTAGCGCCCCCAACCCAGAGTACCTGACACCGCAGAGTACGACCTCTGTCCACGTTATCACCGCGTCGTCACTTACGTAGACCTACAGACCGCCGCCCTCGGGACCCGCCCGGCGGCAGCTCAAACGGCCGCGGCCGCATCCAAGGTAGGAATCGGCGGCCGGTAGAGCTTCTGCGCGAGCATCAGCGCGGCGGCCAACACCAGCGCGACCGCGACCGCCCGAAATCCGGCCTCGAAACTCCCGGTTCTCTTTGCGATCAATCCGATGATCGACAGGGAAAAGAAGGATCCGAGGCTGCCGAAGGAGTTGATGAAGGCCAGCGCGGACGCGGCCGAACGTCCACAAAGAAATTCGCCGGGGCAGGCCCAGAATGGCCCGAGATAGCTGGCTATGCCGGACGCCACCACACACCAAAGGGCGACACGCACAGTCAGAGACGGGGTGGTGCCGACGAAGTACAGACCCGCGGCGGCGACCAGCAGGGAAGCGGCGGCATGGAAGTATCGCTCGCCTCTCCGATCCGAGCTCCTCGACACGATGACCATCGCCGCCAAGCTAACCGCGCTCGGGATCATCACGAGAATGCCGATGGCCGTATTCGAGTAGCCGGCCGCCACGGACTTGATCGACTGAGGCATCCAGAAGCCCGTGAGATACAGGCCCATCAGAAACAGGAAGTGAATCGCGGTGAGATGCAGAATTCGCGGATGGGTGAGCGACTTGAGGAGGGTCAGCCGGCCGCCTCCCGGCTTGGCAGCTGCCTCGGCGGCAAGCACGTCTTGGATCTGCGCCTTCTCCTTCGCGGTGAGAAAAGTCGCGTCCGCCGGACGGTCGGGAAGAAGCCGCAATGTCAGAAGCCCGCAGGCGATGGCCGGGAGCGCCTCGAGTATCAATAGCCACCGCCAGCCGGCGAGTCCAAGGCCGTGCACATGGTCCATGATCCAGCCCGACAGAGGGCCGCCGATGATGCTCGCAGCGGGCAGTGCCGTCAGGAACAGCCCCACTGCCTGGGCCTGTTCCCGCTGTCGAAACCAGTAAGACAAGTAGTACAGGATTCCGGGATAGAATCCGGCCTCCGCGACGCCGAGCAAGAAGCGCGCAGCATAGAGCTGCGGTGCGTTCTGCACGAAACCGGTCAACATCGCCACCACACCCCACGTCAGCAAAATGCGCGCGATCCAGATGCGGGCACCGATCCGATGCAGGATCAGATTGCTCGGGATCTCGAACAGGAAGTAGCCGCAGAAGAATATCCCCGACAACAGTCCGTATTGTTCGCTGGAGAGGGCGAGATCGCGATTCATGTCGAGCGCCGCGAACCCCACGTTGATTCGGTCCAGGTAGGCAACGACGTACAGCAAAAACAGCAAAGGAAGCAGATGCCGTCGCACCTTGCGAGCGAGCGCCGAGCCGTCCACCGGATCCATGGGATTGGCGGGCTTCTCTGGATCGACGGTTTCGGCCATGGCACGGGCTCTTAGTGGGTAGCCCTCATGTTCCCGGATGGCGGATGAGTTGGCAACTGACGTCCGGCCTCATTCGAACACCAAGACTGCCTGCGGGCGGCGCGACGTCGATTTGCTGGCGCCGCCATATTTTTTGGTTTAGGTTGCGCCATGAAACAACAATTCTTCGCCCTCGCCGGGCTGCTTCTGCTTTCCGCCCGCGGCGAGGCGCAACCCGCGACCGCCGTTTCGACCGAGGTCGATGCCGTGTACCCTGAGTCCGAGGCACTGTACCTGGATCTGCACCGGCATCCGGAGCTCTCGGGGCACGAAACGCAAACCGCGGCCAAACTTGCGGCGCAACTGCGCACGCTTGGCTTCGCAGTGACGACCGGGGTCGGAGGCACGGGGGTCGTCGGCATCCTGAAGAATGGCGATGGGCCGATGGTGATGCTGCGCACTGAATTGGACGCCTTACCCGTGGAAGAGAAGACGGGCCTGCCCTACGCAAGCACCGTGCGAACCAAGGATGACGGAGGCGCAGACGTCGGCGTCATGCACGCCTGCGGACATGACATCCACATGGCGTCGTGGATGGGCACGGCGCGGATCATGGCCGGGACACGCACGCGCTGGCGCGGCACGCTGATGCTGATCGGCCAGCCGGCCGAGGAAGCCGGCGATGGTGCGAAGGACATGCTTGCCGATGGCTTGTTCACCCGCTTTGCGCGCCCCGATTACGCTCTGGCGGTACACGACGACGCCCGATTTCCGGCGGGCATCGTTGGATATCATGCAGGCGCGATCTTGAGCAACGTGAACTCAGTCAAGATCACCATTTTCGGTCGGGGCGGTCACGGTGCCCGACCGGAGTCGACCGTGGATCCCGTCGTGATTGCCGCGCGGACGGTGATGGCATTGCAGACCATCGTCTCGCGGGAAAACTCGCCCTTCGATCCCGCCGTGGTGACGGTGGGCTCCATCCACGGCGGCACCAGACCCAATATCATTCCCACTGAAGTGACTCTCGAGCTTTCGGTCCGCTCACTGAGCGACGACGTCCGCGAGCATCTGTTGAGCGCCATCGCGCGCATCACCAAGGCCGAAGCGCAGGCGGCCGGTGCGCCGCGCGAGCCTCTCATAGAGATGATCGAGGGAAGCTACGCCTTGGTGAACGATCCGGCCCTGACGCAACGCGTGGCGGCGGCGCTGCTGCGCGAGCTCGGAGCAAAGCAGGTGATGGATGCGCCCCCCGAAATGGCGAGCGAGGATTTCTCGGAGTTTCAGCGCGCAGGGGTGCCCACCTTGATGCTGCGTATCGGCGCGGTACCGCAGGCGAAGTACGATGCGTCCCTGAAATCCGGAGAGTCGCTGCCGTCGCTGCACTCCGCGCTGTTCGCACCGGACCGCGGACCGACTATCAAGGGGGCCGTAGCGGCGGAAGTCATCGCACTTCGCGAGCTCATGCCGCCAAAGACGGGATCCGCTCCGAAAGGCTGAGCGCTCACGCCGCCCGGCACGCGTCGCGGTGTTAGGCGCGGCGATTTCTAGTCCCAGGCGGCCACATCGAGCCAGGTACTCTGGTAGGTGGCACCGTCACCCATATCGGTGTAACGATCCGAGCACAGCATGTTGATCGTTCCCGACACGGTCTCGTCGTCACGACGCTGTCCGGGAACATATGCGACGCCGGTTTGGACCTCATCGCTGACCTGGAGCACGAGTCCGATCGTGCCGCGATCATTGAACAGACGGACCCGTTGCCCGTCCTTTAGGTTGCGCAGCCCTGCGTCCTCGGGATGCAGGACACACAGCGGCAGCCCCTCCTGCCGCCGCAGCGACGCCACGCCGGAATAAGTGGTGTGGGGTTGAAAAAATCCGGGCGCCGTGAGCAGCCGCAACGGCCAGCGGGCCGCATCTTGAACCTCTTCAGGATCTTCCTGCCAGTCCGGCATGGGCGGCAATTGCCTGGCCGCCAACGAGTCCGAATAGAATTCGAGCTTTCCGGAGGGGGTGAGGAATCTCTGACTCGCTGCGGGCGCCATCCGGATAGGCCCGGCCTCGCGCACCTCGTCGGGATCAAGTTCGGCGCCATTGCCATTCAGATTGCGAAAAAGTTCGCGCATGACCTCTTTCTCGGACCATCGAAAGACCGGGTCCGTGAGTCCCATTTTTTGGGCCAAGGTCTGCGCCACCCGAAAGTTGGACCATGCCTCCCCGCGTGGAACCACTGCCTGTGGAGCGTATTGCATGTAGTACGCTCCGTACGCCCGATAGAGGTCCTCCGTTTCGAGATACAGCGCAGCCGGCAATACGATGTCCGCATAACGGGCCGTCACCGACATGAATGGATCGTGCACCACCGTGAACAAATCCTCACGCGCCAGCCCACGCCGCACCTTTCCCGCGTCCGGACAGGTCACGGCCGGATTGTTGCTGGCGACAAATAAACTGCGGATGGGCGGGTCGGTCATTTCGAGGAGCGCCTGGCCCAAACGCAGATGATTGACCGTGCGCGCCGCCGCCGGGCCGGAGGGCTTGCACACCGCGTCGTAGTTCAGCTCGAAAAAGTCCCCCGTGTAGAGCAGCGCACCGCCGCCCGGCCGCGAATATGCGCCGGTCACGCCGGGCAGCAGAACCACGGAGCGCAAGGTTTGGCCGCCGCCCGAGAGCCGCGTCATGCCCTCCCCGATGCGGATGAACGACGCCTTGGCACCGCCGTACATCGCGGCAAATCGTTCGATGTCGTCGAGGCCGAGTCCTGTAATCTCGGCGACCCGCTCCGGCGCGAAGCGCGGCAGCACCTCGCGTTCCAGGCGATCGAATCCAATCGTGTGCTCGGCAATGTAGCGTCGGTCGCACAAGCCGTCCCGCACCAGAATATGCATGACGCCGAGCGCAAGGGCCGCATCGGTTCCGATACGGATGGGAATGTGCCAGTCCGCGCTGACCGCCGTCCGGCTGCGGCGCGGGTCGATCACCACCACCTTCAATCCGCGCTTGCGCTCCTCCGCGATTTTCGCCCAGAAGTGCACGTTCGTGGTGATCAGGTCACATCCCCAGGACACGACCAGATCCGAGTGCACCACCGATTCCGGATCGACGCCGCCAACGGGTCCCAAGGTCGAATTCCAAGCCTCAATCGCGCAACTGTCGCACACCGTGCCGGCGTCGAGACGGCTGGCCCCAAGGGCGTGGAACAGGCCATTCACCAGTCCACGATTCATCATTCCTGTATGTGCGCTATAGGCGTACCCAAGGATGGCGGACGGGCCCGATTCCTCGATGATCGAGTTCCACTTGGCAGCGATCTGGTCCAATGCCTCAGTCCATCCGATGGCGGCAAATTTACCGTCGCCCTTGGCTCCGATTCGCCGAAGGGGTGTGGCAATCCGCTCGGGTGAGTTGACCAGCTCGGCGTCCCGATTGGTCTTGGCGCAGGCAAAACCAGCGGTGAACGGATGCTCTGGATCACCTCGAACCTGCGTGACCTGCCCGTTCTCGACTTTGACGAGCAGTGAGCACGAATCGGGACAATCGTGCGCACAAACAACGCGAATCGTCTGCATACCTGTCCCCTCGAGCAACACTCTCTGGGTGAACCAAATCCATCACTAGGCACCATTCTCCTCCCACCTATGGCATCGTGGGAGATTGTTGGTAGGCTGGCAATTTATCACTAGGAGCAAAGAGATGAACGGACGAGTGGCGCTGGTCACGGGCGGCGGCCGGGGGATCGGGCGCGAGGCGGCGCTGCTGCTCGCGGCAGCCGGCGCACGCGTGATGATCGTGTCGCGCAGCGCGACGGAACTGGCGGCGGTTGGCCTCGATTATGTCGCCGCCGACCTCGGCACCCCCGAGGGCTGCGCCCTGGCCGTTTCCGAAACCGAGCGGCGGCTGGGCCCGATCGACGTGCTGGTCGTGAACCACGGCATCGGCTCGGCCCACGAGCGACTCGTGTGGGAGCAGGATCCCGAGGTGTGGCGCGAGACCATGCGCATAAACCTCGACGGTCCTTTCGAACTCGCGCGGCTGACGGTGGGCGGCATGTGCAAGCGCAGCTTCGGCCGGCTCGTATTCACCAGTTCGACCGCCGGCGAGAAGGCGGAACGCTCCGGCAGCGCCTATACCGCCTCCAAGCATGGCGTCATCGGGCTTGCCCGCGCCATCGCCCAGGACGCCGGGCCGTTCGGAGTCACCTCCAACGCCGTGCTGCCCGGCTGGGTGCGCACGGAGATGGCCGAGCGCTCGGCGAAGACCGAGGCCGAACGGCGCGGCATCAGCGTCGCGCAGGTGTGGACCGAACGTGCCGCCATCTACCCGCCGAACCGGGTACTGGAGCCGCGCGAGGTCGCGCAGGTGATCGCGTTCCTGTGCAGCGATGCCGCGGGGGGAGTGAACGGTGAAGCCATCACCGTGGCTCTGGGCGGGATTTGGTAATATTCAATTGATTCGACCCGTGTGCGGGCCGCATGCCGCCGCGCGTTCGAGCAGGAGACTGCGTTCCCGGGCGTTACTCGCAAGGGAGGCGGCGTGCGAGAACTCCGCACGCGCCTCGTCGAATCGACCGAGTCGCTCGAGCAAGTCACCCCGAACGCTCGGCAGTAAGTGGTACTCGCGCAGACGCGATTCGTTCCGCAAAGCATCGACGATCTCCAGGGCGGCGGCCGGTCCATAGGCCATCGATACCGCGACGGCGCGATTCAAGGACACGACGGGCGACGGCTGCAATTCGTGGAGAGCATCGTACAGAGCCACGATTCGCGGCCAATCGGTCTCCTCCGCCGTCGAGGCGCCGGCGTGACACGCCGCGATGGCTGCCTGCAGAGAATAGGGGCCGAGTGGAGCGTCAAAGCTCTGCGCACGCGCCAGCGCGGCCAGCCCTCGCCGGATGAGAAGCTGATCCCATACGCTGCGATTTTGCTTCAGCAAAAGAATGGGTTCTCCGGACGGGGTGACGCGTGCCGGTGTTCGGGAGGCCTGCAGTTCCATCAACGCGACCAGACCGTGGACTTCAGGTTCGGCGGGTGCGAGCTCCGCGAGTATTCGCCCGAGCCGCAGCGCCTCTTCGCACAACGCCGGGCGCATCCATTCCTCTCCCGCCGTGGCCGAGTAGCCTTCGTTGAAGATCAGATAGATGACTTCGAGAACGGATGCCAGCCGCTGCGCGCGTTCCGCGGCCCCGGGGACTTCAAACGGCACTTGCGCTTCACCCAGTGTGCGCTTGGCGCGCACGATGCGCTGCTGGATTGCGGATTCCGAGGTGAGAAAGGCGCGCGCGATCTCCGCAGGCGTCAGGCCGCCCAACAAGCGCAGAGTCAGAGAGACGCGCCCGTCCATCGACAGCACCGGGTGGCAGGCGACAAAGATCAAGCGCAACAGATCATCGGCCACATCTTCATCCGCCGAGACCGCATCACCCGCTGCATCCTGTCTTCCAAGCAAATCGGGGTCGTGAGACATGACGGCACTCTTTCGCTCCATCAGCTGCCGGCGCCGCAGCTGATCTATGGCCCGATTCTTGGCGGTTGTCATGAGCCACGCGCCAGGATTGTCCGGAACGCCGGATTCTCTCCACTGTTCCAGCGCCGTGAGCCACGCATCTTGTGCAATCTCTTCGGCGAGCGCCACGTTGCGCAGCATCCGGGCCAGCTTGGCGATGATCATGGCCGACTCCATGCGCCACACGGCTTCGATCGTTCGTTCGATTTCGTCTCGGTTCACCGTAGCTCCTCACGCGAGAGCAATCATATGAAGCATGGGCCGAGTTCGCGTACCTCGATGGTCGCCCACTCGGCCGCAGGGCATTCTCGCGCGATCCCGATGGCTTGCTCGCGCCTCTCGCACGTCAGTAGCAAGATACCGCCGATCATTTCTTTTGCCTCGGCGAAGGGTCCATCGTGGACGATCGGCTTCTCGTCGCGCGCAGTCACGCGCGCGGCGACTGCGTCGGTCAGAGACTGGCTCATGGTGAGAAGACCGCGTCGCTTGAGGTCCTCGCTGAAACTCAGCATGCGGTCGTAGCGGGTGTGCCCCTCGCCCTCCGGCCGCGCCGCGCGGTCGCCGACCTTTTCAACCACGAGCAACATGTAGGCCATCGGCTCACTCCTTGGGCGTACGCCCGCTACGACTGCAGGTTGAGTTTCAGAGTGGACCTCACCTCGGCGTACTGGGCCTTGAGCTCGGGTGTCAGTGCCTCGCCGAAATCCTCGGGTGCGAAGACAGGACGGATTTCGATATCCGAATCCGTCAACATGGGGTTCGGGCAGCGCTTGACCCATTCAACCGCCTCCTCGATCGACCGGACCTGCCAAATCCAAAAGCCGGCGACCAATTCCTTGGTCTCCGCGAATGGGCCGTCGGTCACCGTGCGCGTCTTGCCGGAAAAGTGCACGCGCTTACCCTGCCGGCTCGGTTTCAAGCCCTCTCCCGCCAGTAGGATCCCCGCTTTGACGAGCGACGCATTGAACTCACCCATGGCGCTCAGGAGTTCCGGCGTGGGCATGGTACCGGCCTCGCTGTCCTGGGTGGCTTTGACGAATACCATGACTTTCATCTCACGACCTCCATTAAATCAATCAATTACGCAATCCGTTGCGACGAATAGCCGATTCCCTGCTCTTACTCTCAATACGACGAGTATCTTGCCCCGAGATCGACAGAATCTGCCGACTTTCTTCGCCTCGTGTGGCACAGTCGCGTCGGCGAGCGCATAAAAAAGAGGACAAGATGCCGGTCTCGAACGCCAATAAGCCAATGACGGGGTCGATCGAGGTCCGATCGATCGACTACGTGCCCGATGGGGAGCGGCACGGTGGGCTCGCCAGTCAATTCACCTTGTGGCTGGCAGCCAATCTGCAGATTACCGCCATCGTAACCGGCGCCCTTGCGGTGGTATTCGGCGGCGACGTGTTTTGGTCGCTGGTGGCACTGTTGCTGGGTCAATTGATCGGCGGCACCGTCATGGCGCTCCATGCAGCACAGGGCCCCCAGCTCGGCCTACCGCAGATGATCTCTTGCCGCGTTCAGTTCGGCATCTATGGCGCCGTCATACCGATCGTGGCGGTGTGCTTGATGTACATCGGCTTTTCCGCCAGTGGCTGCGTGTTGGCCGGGCAAGCCGTAGGTCACCTGCTCCATGTCGAGGATGGTCTCGGCATCGTGATCTTCAGCTGCTTCATCGTGATCGTTACGCTGTTCGGGTATCGATTTATTCACCTTCTCGGACGCGTGGCGAGCCTCGTCGGCATCGCCGCATTCTTCTACATGTTCAGCAGACTGTTTGCGTCCCACGATATTTCAGCCTTGCTCGCCGATCGCCATTTTTCCTTGAGTAAGTTTCTCCTGGCGATGTCCTTGTCGGCGTCGTGGCAGATCGCCTACGGTCCGTACGTTGCCGACTATTCCCGCTATTTGCCGCGAAGCACCTCGGTCGCGCGGGTATTCACCGCCGTAGGGTTGGGATCGGTCATCGGTTCGCAAGTTTCCATGACTTTCGGGGTGCTCGCCGCAGCGCTCGCCGGTAAGCAGTTCGAGCATCATGAGGTGGCCTATATCGTGAGTCTCGGGTCCACGGGCGCGGTCGCGGGCCTGCTTTACTTCAGCATCGCCTTCGGCAAGGTCACGGTGACGTCGTTGAACGCCTACGGCAGCTTCATGTCGATGGCAACGATAGTGAGCGGCTTTCGCCGCGGCCTGCGAATCTCAGTGGTCCACCGATTCCTCTACATTGTCTCGATGGTCGGCGTCTCGGCACTGCTCGCGCTGACCGGGCGCCACTCCTTTCTCAAGTCGTTCGAAAGCTTCATCCTCTGTCTGCTCGCGGTGTTCACGCCGTGGAGTGCGATCAATCTGGTCGATTACTATTGCTTCACTCGGTCGCGCTACGATGTGCCGGCGCTATCCGATCCCGCCGGCCGCTACGGCCGATGGAATATGACCGGTGTCGTGATCTATCTGTTGGGGATCCTGGTTCAAATCCCGTTTCTTTCCACGGCGTTCTACACGGGCCCGCTGGTGGAGCCGCTGGGCGGTGTGGATATCTCTTGGATCGTGGGTTTGCTCGTGCCCGGCGCGCTGTACTACGCGTTCGGGCGCGCCTCGCAGCGGCGCGCGCCGCCGCAGCTCATCTTGCCCCAGTCCCTATGACAGCCAATCTGATCTCGAGCAAACACAAGGAGGGCGGATAGTGAACCACCATCGAATGCGTCTCGTGGGAGCGTTCCTGCTGATCTTGTTCGCCGCGACGGGTCAGGCACAAACTTATACGAAGCCGAACGTGCGGGCGATTACCGCATTCGTGCGGCTCGACCCCGCGACTTTCGACCGGCAGATCGCCGATACGCTGACTGTGTTGCGCGCCGCCGAGAGCGATTTCGCGCGGCGTGGATACAAGACCGAGACCATTCGCATCGTGACTCAGCCCCTCGGAGAACTCGTCAGCGGGAAATCCGACGACGATGCCCTGCGGCTGTTGAAGGCCATCGACGATCTATCGGCCAAAGAGAATTTCATTCCCAGTGTGGGACCGGCGATGATGCGTGATTCGGACGATCCGCACGTCATGCGTCTTCTCGAGAAAGCTCTTGCTACGACGTCCAATCTTCAGGCGAACAGCATCATCGCAGCCGACGACGGCATTCACTGGAAAGTTATCCGTGAGAGCGCGGCATTGGTGCGCTACCTGACGGATCATAGTGCGCAGAGTCTGGGGAACTTCCGCTTCACGGCCACCGCGATGCTGAAGCCCTATGGACCGTTTTATCCGGGCACGTACCACACCGGCGCCGGCAAACAATTCTCGATTGGTTTCGAAGGCGCGAACGTCGTTCAGGAAGTCTTCGCGCGTACGCATGGAGACTTCGACGGTTCCATAGCGGAACTCACCAAGCAATTGACGATTCACGCCAGAGTAGCCGAATCGGTCGGGACCGAGGTCGCGGCATCGACCGGGTGGACTTTCATGGGCGTCGATCCCACACCCGCCCCGCTCGGGGATGTATCCATCGGCGCGGCAATCGAAACCTATACCGGCGCGAAATTCGGATCGAGCGGGACCATGACGGCGGCGCTGATCATCACCACCGCGGTCAAAGCGGTTCCCGTCAAGCAGGTCGGATATTCCGGCCTGATGGTTCCGGTCATGGAAGACAAGCTCCTGGCGCGGCGTTGGGCCGAGGGGAGCATCACCACGGATTCATTGCTCGCCTACTCCGCGGTGTGCGGTACGGGCCTCGATACCATCCCCTATCCCGGCAATATCAGCGTCGATCAGCTGGCGCGCATTTTTGGCGATGTCGCGTCGCTTGCGTGGAAGTGGCACAAGCCGCTGTCCGCACGGTTGCAGCCGGTCGCCGGTATGAAATCCGGGGACGTGACGGGGTTCAGCAACCCGTTCTTATTCAACACCACGCTGCACGAACTGCCGTGAAGCCGGCCCGTGACTCGCGTAGGCGCGGCTCGCTGCTAGAAGCCGTGTGAGACCGTGCGTGCCGATGTCGCGCTACGGCGCATCGGCAAACTCTCGATCTAGATCCGCGGCCGCTCGCGTGAGCACGCCGCGCCAGTCGCCGCTGCCCGCTTGTCGATAGAGCGTGGCCGAGCCATACCACGGACTGTCGTTTCGATCCAATAGCCAGCGGCAATCGGGATTGAACGGCAGCAAAATCCAGGTCTTCCGTCCCAGCGCGGCACTCACGTGCGCGATGCTGGTATCGACGCTGATCACAAGATCCAGGCATTCGCACAGCGCCGCGGTTTCGACGAAATTCAAATCCTGCCATGAGATGAAGTCGACGGGATGCGCGGCGACAGCGCGCTGCTCCGATTCGGTGAGCTCCCTTTGCAGACTCAGATACTGGAAACCGCCCGGCAGGTACGACAGGAGTTGCGCCAGCGTCAGGCTTCGCCTGCGATCATCTGGGTTGTCAGGATCGCCGCGCCACACCAGCCCGATCCGGGGCTTCGTGGACTTGCCTAACTTCGCCTGCGCGCTCGCAATCCTCGCGGGCGGCGCGCTGAGATATTTTCCGGCGGGAATCGTGGCGAGTTCGATCTTGAGCGCCAACGGCAGGCTCAATAAGGGGCAGTGCACGTCGAAAGGCGGCGGCGCCCGCGAGTCGGCGAGTACCTCCGAGGCGCCCGCTACTTGGGAGAACAGTTCCACCAGCGGTTCCTGAACTTGCAGGAGCACCGTGGCCCCCAAATCGCGCACTGTTTTGGTGAAACGGCAGAACTGCAACGTGTCGCCCAGGCCCCTCTCGCAATGGAGCAGGATGGTTTTTCCGGCGATCTCTTCCTGGCCCAGCCAGAGCGGCTGTGAAAATCCCTTGCGTTCCCGCATAGCGCGGCCGTGCGGCGTTTTCCAGCGCCATTCGAATTCCGCCCAGCCTCTGACGAAATCACCCTGCAGTAACCATAGGATGGCTCTGCTGAAGTGCGCCTCGGCATGGTCGGGACGGATGGCAATCGCCTGGTCGAGATCCGCCAACGCCTCGCTCCAACGATTCAAACCTGCGAGCGAAGCACCCCGATTTGAGTACGCGTCGGCCGAGCTCGGTTGGCCGGCGATGACTTGATCGTAACCGGCGACTGCCAGGGCGAAATCGCCCTGTTGAGCCGCAATGAGCGCGAGCAGCGACACCGCCTCGAGGCGGGCCGGTAGCTCTCGCAGCAGCTCCTCGCACAGCGTACGCGCAGCATCGAGCCGGCCTTCTCGATGCCAAGCCCGCGCCTGCTGCATTTTCGACATCGATTCCGCCATCCGCTCAGCCCCGATCATCAGCCGGACCCACGGGCGAGTATCGCCGACATTGACGTCGAACCGACATGCGCTTTGGATAGAATTTTCCGCTCTGGAGCATCCGAACGCATTACGAGGACTCGCCGTTGAGGTAAGGAACGAGGCTTTACACCGGCCCTGATACAGAATTCATCGAGTTTCGTTTATGCTTCTCGCCATTACACAATAAGCGGGATCGCATGAGCAAAGCTTCGGGGAGTTCGATTTCGCGGCGTCGGTTGCTGACGATGATTGGATTGAGCGCCGGCAGCACGGCGATGTACCAGGCGATGCACAGTCTCGGCTTTGCGGCTGAAACCAAATTCACGGGACCGATTCAGCTGAGCGCCGCCCCGAAGGGCGCCTCGGTCCTCGTGCTTGGCGCCGGTATTGCAGGACTCGTGGCCGCCTACGAATTGCGCAACGCCGGCTACCGCGTACAGGTGCTCGAGTACAACGGGCGGGCCGGCGGGCGCAACTGGACGCTTCGAGGTGGCGACCAATATACAGAATTGGGCGGAGGCACTCAGGAGTGCCGTTTCGATCCGGGTCATTACATCAACCCCGGTCCGTGGCGCCTGCCGTATCACCATCTGGGAATGCTCAGCTACTGCAAGCGGCTCGGCGTCGCGCTCGAGCCCTTCGTGCAAATCAACCATAACGCCTACCTGCACAGCCGCAAGGCGTTCGGCGGCAAGCCGCAGCGCCTGCGCACCGTCAAGGCTGATTACCATGGTCATGTTGCCGAACTGCTGGCCAAGGCGACTCAAAGCGACTCTCTCGACGCCGGTGTGACCGCCGAGGATCGAGAGAAGCTGCTCGACTCGCTGCGGTTCTGGGGCGCGCTCGACAAGAATCTTAGATACGTGAAGGGCGCGGCCAGCAATGACCGGCGCGGCTACGAGCGGGATCCGGGCGGCGGCCTGAGTGCGCGGCCGGAATTTTCGGAGCCCGTCGGCCTGAGAGATTTGCTGAATTCGGGCCTCTGGGCGGCGCTGCCCTTCGGCGAAATGTACGATTTTCAGACGACGATGTTCCAGCCGGTCGGCGGCATGGGGCAGGTGGGCCAGGCATTTTCGCGCGAGCTGGCGCCGTTGATCCGCTACAACGCCAAGGTCGTCGACATCCATCAGGACGAGCATGGTGTACGTGCTACCTATGAGGATACCGCTGCCGGGTCCAGCCGGCAGACGGTGCAGGCGGACTGGTGCGTCTGCACGATTCCGCTGTCGATCCTCGGTCAGATTCCAATGAACGTCGGCGGTCCGATGGCTGCGGCGATCGCCGCAGTCCCCTACAGTACGTCGGTCAAAGTCGGCTTGCAGTTCAAGCGCCGTTTTTGGGAAGTGGACGAGCACATCTACGGCGGAGTTACCTATACCGACCTGCCGATTGGTCAGATCAGTTATCCGAGCAGTGGATTTTTCAGCGACGGCAAGGGCGTGTTGCTGGGTGCGTATATTTGGGACATGCTCGTTTCAATGGAGTTCACGTCGATGACGCCCGCGGAGCGGGTAGCGAAGGCCGTTGAATACGGCAGCAACATCCATCCGCAATACCGCGAAGAGTTCGACAACGGGATCGCGGTCGCGTGGCATCGCGCACCGTTCGCGATGGGCTGTTTCGGCCTTTGGACAGAGGCGGCCCGTGCTCAGCACTACGACAATCTATGCGGATTCGACGGCCGCATCGTCCTCGCGGGAGAACACGCCTCTTACTTGCCGGCCTGGCAGGAAGGCGCCGTCACTTCGGCGCTCGATGCGATCGACCGGCTGCATCGGCGTGCCGTCGCGGTAGGGGCCGTTGCATGAGCGCGCGCAAACCATATCCGGGCGCGGCGGGCTGGCTGGGAGCCGGCGTCGTATTTTGCCTCGCGTTGGCGGCGACAGCCCTCCTCGATACCCGGGCGCAGGCCGGCTCCGCCGGCATTTTCGACCCCGCGACCTTGGCTACGAACGATGGCCGGCAAATCTTCGAGCAGATCTGCCAGGGGTGCCATATGCAGAATGGCCAGGGGGCTGTCGGCGCAGGACATTTTCCCGCACTCGCCAACAACCGCAACTTGGCATCGCGGCAGTACATGGCGCTGACGATCCTGATGGGGCGGCGCAACATGCCGGCGTTTGGCGTCAAGCATGCCATCGGATTCGGTGGTCCGGCGGCCACCTTGCGCGAGGATCAAATAGCGGCCGTGATCAACTACGTCCGCACGCATTTCGGCAATCGATACACGGACTCGATCACCGCCGCCGAGGTCGCGACGCTGGATCAGAGCGTGCACTGACGGGAGTCGGCGCGGGATCAGCGCTTCGATTCAAGCGCAATCGCTTCTGCGACCGAGAGATATTCCGACCTGCGATCTGGTCGCATGTCTCGTATGCCGCCGGTCTGCAAGTCCACAGCGTACACGACTGCCCCCAGCAACGTTGCCTGAATAGTGTCGAGCAGAAGAGGTTCTGCAGAGCCATAACGTTCTGTCTGAAGCCTGCCCGACGAATCTCGTCCAGTGACGCGACGCGCCACCAAGCAGCTTTCAATCGGCTCACAGTTCTTTTTTGATAAAAGCAAAATGGAGCCGGGGGTCAGTTTCGCGAGATTTGGATAATCGAGGATGATCAGAACGTTGCTGCTCGGTGCATCAGCGGTCGAAAGAACCGAGCCTGCCATTAGCAGTGAGCCTCTGCCAGCTTCGACAATCCTCTTTGCGGACTCAATCGCGGCGAGAGCAATACTCACCTCATTCGGAGTCATTGAAGCGATCGAAATATCGGCGCGCAGCGGAGTGGTTGAGAGCGTAAATCCCATCAGCAACGCAATGACGGTATTCCTCATACGTCGTCAGTAGCGGTATTCGGCCGTGGCGGACACGCGCACGAAGTGATTCTCGGAGGTGGAAGAGAAGTAATCGGCGCTGATTCCGATACCCAGGTGCTTTCCCAGGGTATAGCGGGGACCGACACCCAGCGTGTAGCCCAAGCCGTCATCCGTGCGGGTGAGCGCATCGACTCCGCCGACCCAGACATCTGTTTTCGTGATCCAGACATAGGGGCCGCCGCGCAGGTCCACCGCAATCCGCGGCGCGAGTTCCCAACGATAGCGCGCCTCCAGTGACACGATGTCTCCGCTGCCGCGCACGATGTGCGCAGCATCGGCGAGCAGCTGGTTCAGATCCGGGGGAACAAGGCCCTCGAGGACGGCACGTGTGCGCCCCAGGTAGCTCCATCCCAGCTCCACGCCGAAATTCCTGGGGAGTTCGTAGCCAACGTAAAGCGTGCCGCTGAAGCTGGAACGCTCGGCATCGGCCGCGCTCACTTGGTAGCCGTCGGCCTGCAGATCGGCGGTGAGCTTGCTGGCTGTCAGAGAGCTCGAGGATCCGCCCACGCGCACTCCGCCATAGACATTCGACAACCATCCACCGTCATCCGCAGCTCGCGCAGGGGTGCCTAAGAGTGAGCCGAGGACCACGAGCGCCATGGGTACGACGAGGATTGACCGTCGCAGACTCGCCACCCTGAGGAGAGTGAGAAGCGCCAGGACCAGCACCGTTGCCATATCGATGGCACCGCCGCCCGTCACCACAACGTTCTGCAGCTGCGGACTTGTGGAGACCGAAAACTGGGTTTCGATCCCGCCGATATTCAGCAGCGCGGAGGCGGTGGCACCGTACGCGGACGACGCCGTCATTCGTACCTTGACCTGATCTCCCGGCTCGACGACCCCGGGAGCGGACGTGAACGGACCCCCGTTGATGCTGTATTCGGCGCCGCTGCTGACCGTGATCGGTACGGCAATGGTCGTTCCTATCACGGTAATGGGATTGGAGACTTGGACGCTCGACGGCGCAGCGCTGCTGACCGCAGTGAAACCGCCCTGTAATACCGGCTGGGCAGCCGTAGTCACCGTGAACGTGGAATTGACGCCGCCAATGGTTACCATCGCGGATGAAGTCGTGTTGTAGGCGGACGAAGTGGTGACCTGTACCCTGACCTGATCACCGGGCTGAACGACGCCGGGAGCGGACGTGAAGGGGCCCCCGTTGATGCTGTACAGCGCCCCGCTGCCGACAGTGATCGCGACAGGAATCGTCGTGCCGGTTACGGCGATGGGATTGGAGACCTGGACGCTGGACGGAGCGGTGCCGGTGAGCGGCGTGAATCCGCCCTGCAGTACCGGCTGCGTGCCCGTCGTCACGGTAAACGCGGAATCGACGCCGCCGATGGTGAGCATCGCGGAAACGGCAGTGCTGAAGTTTGCAGCCGCTGTCACCTGCACCTGGACCTGCGCGCCCGGCGAAACAACACCCGCGACGGAGGTGAAGGGGCCTCCGTTGATGCTGTACTGCGCGCCGGCGCTCACACTGATCGGCGAGGGCACGTTGGTGTCGGCGACGGTGATGGCATTGGAGACCATCTCGCTCGACAGATCCACGTTGTTGAGCGGCGTGAAGCTGAAAGGACTGGGTGCGGCATTGGTACCCGTGCCGGACAGGCTCACCTGCGTCGAGACCGTCGGCGATGAAGCCGCATTGCTAAGGATGATCAGGGTGCCGTTGCGACTGCCTTCGCCGGTGGGCGTGAAAACAACATTGATCGTACAGGTCTGGGAAGCGGTCAGCGACGCTGGGCAGTTGTTCGTCTGCGTATAATCCCCTGTCACCGCGATGCTGCTGATGCTCGCGCTATTGATCCCCTCGGTGAGCGTAACAGTCTGCGAAGTGCTCGCAACGTTCACTGCTTGGGGTGCGAAGTTGAGGGAGGCGGGATTCGCTACCAGCGTCACGTTGCAGATGACCGTGGAATCAACGGTCGCTGAGTTGTTGGTCTCGTCCGGATCGAGAAAACTGGACCCGCTGCCAAAATCCGCGTTTGCCGTGTTAGCCACAATAGAACCGCAGGTAGCGGCTGGATCGAGCGTGCCCGTGATGGAATACGTCACGGATGCATTCGCCGGCAGTGTCACGTTGGACGTGTTGATGCTGCCGGTTCCCGATGCGTCACAGGTCGCTCCGCTCGAGCCCACGCAGGTCCAGGTGGCAGCGGTGATGGCCACGGGCACGGTGTCCACGACGATTGGCGCGTCCGCCGCGCCGATCGGATAGTTGCCGTTGTTCGTCAGAGTCACATTGTAAGTGACGGAGGCACCCTGCAGGATCGACGACGGGCCGTTCATGGTCACCTGCAAGTCGTCCGGCGTCGCTGTGACCAGTCCATGAAGCTCGTGATTGTTGGTCGATCCGCCGGTGCTCGCGCTGAATCCCACGGCCAAGGTCGCAGGCGGGGCGTAAGGGAAAGCCACGTTCGAGAACAGGGTTTGGAAGGGCTGGCCGCTGGCGCTCTGAAATTGCGCCGTGATCGTGTATCCGATCGCCGGCGATACCGCAGGCGTGAGGGTCAGCAGCACTGTCTTGGGGGAGGGCCGCGTCGCCACGTGCGGATTATCGATGCCGCCCGTCACCGAGGTCGTCGTGACCCATACGTTGTTGGCACTTTCCGGCCCACGGATCACCAACGACTCGGGTTTGAACCCTGGGCCGCCGCTCGCGGCTCCACAACGGTCGGCCGGGTTCGAGAAATTACCGTATTCGTCGAGCCCGATAGCCAGGTAGCCCCCGGCGCCCCCGCAATATCCCAAGCCACCTCCGACGGCGGCGGCGCTCATGGGAGATGTAACGGTTGGATCGTAGAGAAACAGAGTCATACCGTCGGCCCCCGTTCCGCCCCAGGAGACGTAGTCGAACTGGACCACCACGGATTGATTGCTGGTGAAACTGAATGCATCGTTGAGCGCCAAACCCTTCTCGCTGTTGGCGGCGGCCGTCAGCCGCAGCCATCCGGAGCCCGCCGCGTCGATCGACGGTGCGGTCAGCAGTGCTGAGTTGCTCAAAGTCCAACCCGGTGCGGTCGTGTCCTCAAATGTCTGCTGGAGCTTGAATTGCGCAGCAGCAGGTGCCGCATAGCCGGTCACGAGCACGAGGCACATGACCAGATTGCTGGAACGCCCGACCAGATCGCTCTTGAGGGTTCTTATGTTCACTCACCAGAGTCTGTGCAATCGAAGATTGAGCGGCAATCAACGAGTTGCGACTCTGTGACGCACGCACTGATGAATCGCGCACAGTTCAGATAAAAGCGCCGGTGTCGCAGCCGCTGAGGCTTGATTCTCACGAATCGCGCGGCGAACCACGGTCAGGCCAGAGCGAACCCTGGTCAGCCGGTCGGTGGCTTGCCGGTAAAAACCGCCAATTGCGCGTCGAAAGCACGCTTGTAGGCAGGCCGCGATTCGCCGCGGGCGACGTAGGCAGAGAGGTTTGGATATTCGTCCAGGATGCCCGATGCCCTCAGCCTGAGCAGCACCGATACCATCATCAGGTCGCCCGCGCTGAACGCACCATCGAGCCAGTCGGCATCGCCAAGGCGAGCGGACAGTGCGCCCAGCCGGTCACGGATGCGATCCTTGACGAGAGGCAGGCGCTGCTCGTACCAGCTCTTGTCGCCCTCCAGGAACTTGGTGGTTTGGAGATCCAGGATCGGCGGCTCAACCGTGTTGATGGCGGCAAACATCCATGTGATTGCGCGCGCCCGGGCATTCGCATCGTCAGGCAACAGACCTGCATAACGCTCTGCGATATGGAACACGATCGCCCCCGACTCGAACAGGGCCAGATCGCCTTCTTCATAGGTCGGAATCTGCCCGAAAGGATGAAGTGCTCGATGCGCGGGTTCCTTCATCGCAGCGAACGAAACAAGACGAACCTCGTAAGGCTGGCCCGCTTCTTCAAGCGCCCAGCGAACGCGCGTGTCACGCGCCAGCCCCTTGCCGCGATCGGGCGACCGTTCAAAGGCGGTAATGGTGGGAGTCATTGGAAGCTCCAAGTGATTGTATTAACCTTACGACGAACGGACTGCTGCCGATTCGACATGTTCCGGCATTAATGTCCCGGCAAGCAGTGCGGGCACAATATAATGAGCTGCAAACTTCAGATCAGTACGACTCTCATCGGTGCCATCTGTGCACTCAGTATGGCAGTCATTTACATACCTGACTCCTGCGCCGCCGGCAGTGAATCGGCGGCGGCGGCGTCCCCGGCCGTGAGAAACGGTTCTCACGACTTTGATTTTATCTACGGCAAATGGAGAATGCCCAATCACAAGTTGAAGAAGCGCCTGGCAGGCTCACACGAGTGGGATGATTTCGTCACCTGCGATGAGGGAAGTCCGCTGCCCGGAGGCGTGGGCGATGTTGACTACTGGAAGGCCAGCTACTGGAAGGACTTTGTCGGCGTAACTGTCCGCACCTACGATCCCAAGACGGGGCTTTGGCGTATCTACTGGGTCGACAATACATTCTCGGAAGGTGTCATCCAGCCACCCGTGGTCGGCAAGTTCAACGGCAACGTGGGGATATTCGAGGGACCGGATACCTACAATGGCATACCCGTCGTCGTCCGCTATACCTGGACCGTGAACCCCAAGAGCTCGGCGAATGCATCGAAGTGGGAACAGATTCTGAATCCTCAACACGCTCCGGTTGTGGCGAAGTGGGAGCAGGCGTTCTCGACGGATGGCGGTAAGACCTGGGAGACCAATTGGTACAACGAATTCATTCGCGACGATAACTGCACGCCCACGTCTTCAAGCAATTCAAAGCAATGAAAATCGTGCGATGATCGGACCCGGGAGCGTCTTTCCGATGTTGCCCGCGGCGCGCAGCAGGGCTGCATGAGCCGAAGGGATTTTGTACGACTTGGATTGGCCACCCTGATTGCAACGGGGGCAGACAAGCTGCGGCCGGCGTTTGCGCAAATGCCGGCGACGGGGCACAGTCCGGGGTCGCCGTCGCATCCGATGTCATCCTCGGAACCGAAGGCGACCGCGAGCGCGGCGGATTTCATGCTGCGCATTGCACCGATGATTGTCGAGTTGGCTCCTCGGGTCGCGATCAGCACCATCGGCTACAGCAACAAGATTCCCGGCCCCTTACTGCGGGTGCGAGAGGGCCAACGCATCGCCGTAGAGGTCGTCAACGACACGGATGTTCCGGAATATGTGCATTGGCACGGTTTGTTCGTTCCCTCGGACGTTGACGGAGCGGAGGAAGAAGGTACACCTCCGGTACCACCGCAGGGGCGCCGGCGCTATCAATTCGTAGCCAATCCTGCAGGTTCGCGGTGGTACCACTCGCACACCGAGGCCATGCTGGATCTGCATCGCGGCTCCTACACCGGCCAGTTCGGTTTTCTCATGATCGATTCCGCGAATGACCCTGGGCACTACGACCAAGAGGTCTTTCTCGCGCTGCGTGAATGGCAGCCCTATCTGACTACCGCGGATCAGGACGATATGGCGGCGGATCCCGACGACCCGATGCCCGAAAAACCCGCC